>OJQL01000600.1_pt1 | contig 37955 bp, 58 predicted proteins | sample 1598731 | NCBI WGS metagenome assembly OJQL01 (sample SAMN03922510, study PRJEB24848) | human gut metagenome | isolation source: stool sample | host: Homo sapiens | place: Germany | collected 2010-02
GTAGTGGGATCGGCCACTATCTGGGTCATCATCGGCCAGCAGCGAAGCTTCACGTTGTTTTTCGTTTTCGGAGGCCCTCCCCACGCTTCCGGAATGTTGGCGTAATCCGCAAAGTTGGGGGAATTGGTAAAACAGAAGTCGTATTGGATAGGCAACGCAAATCCTAATTCGGGGGTTCTTTCCCACAAATGAACCTTCTGGCCGTTGACCACAGTATAGGGAGGTTCATTGGTAGCGGCGGGGAGGTTATTATAACATTCCTTAAAACTGTAAGCCTTTTTGCAATCGTCAAAAACGTTAACAGGCGGGTTAAGAACAGCGCAGTTTTGAAAAACACGTTGCGCACGCTGAATATTCGCACACCCTTTAAAAACATCGGTGACGTCTGTTAATGACTTGCAGTCTGTAAATAGGTCGACCACCAAATTTAAGGTGGGACAGTTCTGGAAGGCCCCCACTGCTGACCGTATGCGTACGCCACAAAACGCAAAATGTGCATCCCTAAGCTTCGGGCAATCGGCAAACAAATAGTCCACGTTTCGGATTTGATAATCAAAACAAAAACACGATCCGGCGTCATCCAACCGGGGGCATCCTCTGAACATCTGGGGCGGTATGGAAGCAAGACGCCAGCAATTCATAAACATGGAATTGCAGTTTTTGATATTCGGTTTTCCCGCGAACGACCCTACCACTTCCGTCAGATATACGCACTTGTAAAAGCCATTATTCCACATTCCGGATGGGCATGCCGCGTCGGCATTGGTAAGGTCTACCTTAATGAGCGCCTCTTTGAATACCTCAAGGCCAGAATCTTGCAAGACATTACCGAAATGTTGGCTTGTGCCCAGAAACGTCACCACGACTTCTCCGGTGGTTCCGGCGGCGTAGTTGTGACCAAACAGACCGTCGGTTTTGATGTACTCTACGGGTGTTCCGTCGCCCCAGTTCACATGGCCTTCGTTGGTGTTATCCGCATTCAGGGAAAGGTATTTGCCCGCGATCTTCGACCCGTCAAAGGTATAGATGATGGAGCCGACATCGCCAAGCATAAATTCCAGCTGTTCCATCTGCTTGTTCAGGTTGTCGAAAGGCAGGGATGCACTGTTGAACGGCCGGGCGTCGGCCACCGATACGGCTTCGCTGTTGTATACCACGTCCGGCACCTCGATGATGCGACCTGCCTCCAGCTGCGGGGTGTAGGTGTCGAAGCCGTTGGCGTTCATTATGTCGTTGATGGCACGCAGTGATCCGGTCGTGTTGTAGCACACGTCCATCAGCGTATCACCGGATTTTACTTTGTAAGTTGCCATACTCTAATCAGCTTGCATTACGATGGATGTTGCGAAGTATACGTCGTCGCTCCCGGCTTGGATATTCCAAAACGGCGAGTAGGTGAGATGATACCCGGTTTTGGCGGCCTGAACGTTGATGGTCACCTGCTTGAGCGACGCATTATCGCCGTTCCAGATGTATATATCATGATGGCCTGCCGCGGAATCATCCGGAATTTCCCCCACCGAGGTGGGTGACAACCAATCCGACTGCGTGCCGTCGGGCAACGTGTAGTTGATCTTGATGTCAACATCCGACAAATACCCGAAATTGCCACCGCCTACTTGTATGGCTATGCGCACCTCGATATTGCGTTGTGTTTTGTCCGGCGGCGGGGGCGTGGGAAGGATAAGATCAGGATCGGGTTCGGCGACGGGGTATTGGGCGTCTACCGAGACGCTGTATTCGCCGAAGTTCTCGCCCTCGGTGATGCGGATGTCGCAGTAGTCGGCGCCGTCCTTTATAACCTGCCGCTTGGCCGTGGCGGCCAGCATGGAGACGTAATCGGGCCGCGCGTTCAGGGCGAAGGTCTCGAACCCCACGCCGAACTGAGGTTGCAGGATGTTGACGGGGTTTTTCAGCAACATGAGCGTGGCGTTCTGAATCGACGGATCGACCACAACGGCAAAATCGCCGTTGGAGGTGCCGATGTCGTTGTTTTTCAGATCGAAAATAATGTCGCTCATTACTGTTGTACTTTGTCGTTCGTATAATCCTCCGCCTTGAAAGGCGATACGCTTTCCAAAGGGGGCGCCGTAGATCCTGCGCCGTCCGCCGCAGACCATGTATAGGCGTGTGTATGGCTGTTGAACGCCGACACGAAGGTATTCATGGCATTGGTTATGGCGTCCGGGATCACCATGCCGCCGATTGCGCCGCCGTTCATGGTGACCGTATCGCCGGAAATGGTGAGGGAGCCGCCCCCGTCTTTCGACAAATATATGGATTCTTTGTCGATTTTGCAAAAATATCCGCCTACCGACGCTTCGATCTTGTCTACGCGCGTGAAGCTTACCACGAAAGCGTTCTCTGGCTGTTGGTAGGGCATGCCGAGGATCACCGCGGAGTTTACGGCGGGATAAAAAATAACGCTCGCATCCCCGCCGATGACATTGGATAGGCTTATGTCCGGGATTACCAGTCCAGCATCACCAATGCGAACGTTAATTGTTTTGGTCTCTTCATCCACTGAATCGACGTTGCCGTAGAGGATGGACGGCTGGTTCACGCCGTCCAGCAGACGGCGCAGGTCCTTGCCGAAGTCCTCCATACTGCGTATGAATTGTCCTTGATTCATCAGTTCGCCAGATAAAGAAATGTCTTATTTGTAACCGTCAGTATCTGCCGGTAGCCTTTGCCTTTTCCGCACGTCACCTTGCGGCCGATGACATAATAGCCGCCGCTCAGGGACTTGAAGATGGTGTCATTGAAATTTACGTAGTCGTAGAGCCGCACAAGGGGGTACAGCAACGTGGTGATGGTGCCCTTGTTGCGCTGAGCGCGAAGGCCGGCCAGCACCGACAGCGCCGTGGTGTTCATCTGCTGAGCATTGCGGCCCGGCGTGAAGGGAAGGTCGTACACAAGGCCGTTTTCCGCCCCTTTCTCGATGGTTTTCATGGTTCCGTCCTCCAGATACCGGACGATGACGCGGAAATTCTGGAACATCATGTCCGAGGGCACGATGTCGCGGGCTATCACGTTTACCGACGTGTCCAGCTCCACGGTGGGGGATTCGGATTCCGAGATTCCGAGTCCGCAGTAGACCCGCGCCTTGTCGCTCTCGATGCGGACATTGCCGTAGAGTTTATACATGCCGACGATCACCCGCTCCAGTACATCGTATGGCGACACTCCGGTGGCGGGTTTGAGCACAAAATCGCTCTGCATGGATTTGGGGTCCGGCAACAGAGAGGGATAGGCGTATGTCAGCTTGTTGTCCTTGCGGTACTTCGCAAACGCCGCGTTGGCCGTGTCGCACATCTGTTGCAGAAGCGAGGATAGGGGAGTGGCTTTGGGCCACGACTGCGTAACCGTGCCGAATCGAAGCATAAATGCCGCATCCTCGCACTTTATTACCGTCGGGAACCCTCCGATAACATCCCGGATGAATCCGTCAAATTCAAGGCGCTTTTCGAACTTCTGGCCGATGACGGCATTGTCGTGATACCATGCGTACACCTGAATGCGGGCGCCGGTCTTGATATTCCAGTCGTCCGGGTTGATGCGAACGTAGGTGGTCGTGTTTTTTCCCACCCGCTGAACGGCGATGGCGCTCCCGCGACCGACCTCCTTCGCGGCTTTCGCGGCGATGGTGTAGAAGGGCATTTCGATGGATGCGGTTCCAACGATGTTCTCGCGCGTTTCGTCGGATTCGAAGGATTGGAACTGGCCGATGCTCTTCCCCTCAACAAAAACCTCGTTTCCGCAGATCAGATAGTTTCCAGTTATGTTTCGGACGGCCATGTTATTTCACGGTTGTGGGCACGGACTGCGAATCCTGCGTGTTGGCGGAATTGGTGTAGAGAAGCGGATCGGCGATGTTCACCTCTTGCAATACCAAGTTGATGGAACCGAAGGTGTCGCCCTGCATAGGCGAGAAGCGGTAGGACTTGATGAACGCCCAGCCGATTCCTATTTCATCATTAAGCACCGTGTTCTCGATGGCAAAAACCTCGTCGTTCTCGTAGAGTTCATTCAGAAACAGCGTCAGCTTGTATACCGGCGTGGGGTCCCCGCCGCGGGCATTGCGGCGCCGGATGGTGGTGGCCGACATATCCTCTCCCTCCTGCGCTTTCAGGCGCTGGATGTTGAACGACACCGATACCACTTTCGGGCCTTTGGCCACCCGCTGAACGATGTTGATTCCGTCCACCAGCTGGGATTCGTCGGTTATTTTCTGAGCCGATACCGAGAAGTTGAGCGAAAGCGGCGCATAGTAATCGCCGCACACGAAGATCGCGTCAGCGATGGGATCATCCGTCAGGCCGAAAAGGGCGTCGCTGATTCGCTGGGCATCATCTTGATGCGTGGACGTGGAATACTCTTGGGTGGAAAGCGGCGCCGGAGACATTTCCGGGGTGTTGTCGCCGGTGCGTATCTTGCCGCCGGGGCTTTCGATCAGCACGCGGACAATACCTGCCTCCGACAGCACGATCTTTCGGGCGTTCAACACCGCATCTGCGGCGTCGAGCACCTGATCCTTCGCCCGCTGGTATATCTGCTCCGGGGAGCTGGCGGCCTGCTGGAGATGGGTGGCGGCTTGAGTGAAGGTGTCCTGCGTATTTTGATGGTCTCTGGTATTCATTACATTGCACCGGTTGCGTTGTTGAGTGCGACTTGCAAGCCGCGCATGATGTTGTCGTATAAGGCTCCCTGAAGCTGAGCGCCCAAGTCGGCACCGTCGTTCACGTTGTCGATGCTGATAGGCATGCTGACGATCTCTCGATTGAAGTTGATAATCAGGGATCGGGCGCCTTTGGTGATGTCGGAAAGCCCGTCTGAGGCCGAGAAGTTGGCGCCATTACCATCCAATCCGGACGCGGGATTGAGCCGGGCGAGAGCTTCCGGCGTAAGTTCGTACCCGGTGGGAAACATGCGGGTTTCGGCCCCTAATTCCTTCCATGCCGTAGGATCGTTGAGGTATTTTTCCCACTCTTCTCTGGGGATTGCCGCCTTTTGAAGAGCATATTCCTTTGCCTGCCGCGCCGCTGTTGTCGCGGCCTTGCGGCTCTTCTCTTCCCAACGCAGGGAGCGGCCGAATTTGGATGTATAATCCCCCTCTATCACTTTCCCGGTTTCTGGGTTGAATGTAGGGGTATAATAATGGAATATGGGACTGTTTCCAGCTATCACGTTCCCCAAAGCGGATGACAAACGAACAGTGGTTTGGACTCCCCAGTTCCTTTTACCCACGGCTTTGTCGAACACCCAGCCCGCGGCTTTGGATGTAGCCGATATGGCTGGTCCCACCGTATCGAAAAATTGGACGATGGATTTAAGTCCAGATTCCACGGTGTCGGCTAAGGCTGAAAACTGTTTTTCAACCCACGCTGGGTCTACTTTGGAAAAGGCGTACGAAATGGACCTTGTAAGAGCTGCATACAGTTTTTCGTTACCGCTGGCGATGGCTTCCCAAAACTCGGTTCCCTGATTCGCCACTTCGATATGGAATTTTTCCCTTGCCAACGCTACCCTACCTCGTGATTTCATCAAGGGATTTGATTCGATCATACGGTCGAACTCGTTCAGTACGTTGAGAAGCTCGGCCTTGTCTTTCAAATAGGTAAAAACATCCCCGGAAACCTTTTTGCGGGCCATAGATTGCTGGGCGATCTTTCCGATGATGGGGGCGGCCTGAATAAGCTCCCGAAGGTCTCGTGCGGAGGGTGTAGGCTGTCCCAATAACTGCTGGAGGTTGATGTTGACGCGCTCGAAGGGAACGCCGCCCACGTGGGCTATTTTTCCGGCTTGCGTGGCAATTCTCACGGCCTCTTCGCGGGATAGCGTTCGGCTACCCACGTTAAGACCGCTCAGCATGTTGATGGAGTTAAGGATTCCGGTGCGGCTAAAGCCGTATTCTGCGGCCAGCCGGGTGGATTCCTCCAACGAGCGTTCGTAGGCGTCCCCAAGCCCTTTTTTGGCCATAGAAAATTGCATGAGGCTGGACCCTGCCTCCTGCATTGCCGCACTGTTCATAATACGGGTTCCGAGCATAAGGGCACCCCCTCGCAAGAATCCCTGAACTCCTTTGTAGGCGATAAAAGCCCCTCCTAAGGTAGACAGGGCCGATGCGAATGCCCCCAATGGCTTAACCACGCCGCCGGCTATTCTGCCGATAGACCCAAGTACTGACCCGAAGTTGGAGAGGTTTCGCAACATGCCCGGCGGGGTAGCCATATTACCCAAGAAGGCGCGCTTAAACACCTCAGACCGATGATACAATCGGTTAACGTTGCTCAGAAAACCTTCGTTGGATAGTCCGGGAGTTTGGCCGAAGCGCCGGGAAAGCGCCCGGTAGTAGGCTTGCTGACGGGCAGGGATGTTTGAGTAGCTTCCGCCGCCTGAGCCGGCCATACTCCCACCGCGCCCGGCGCCGGGTCCTCTTTCGAGGTCCCGGATGCGCCGCTCGGCTTTCGAGAGCTGAGAATCGTCTACGTTGATGTTGAGCTTTATTTGATAGGTCTGCCCGTCCATATCATTTCTTGGCTTTGAATGGCGCGTAGATGATGTTGTCGATCACCCACATGGCCATGTCGGAATATTTGTCGATGTCCGCGGCCGACAACCGGGTTTCGAGAGTGGTTATCGGTTCGTGAAACACATACGAAATAAAGGCTTTTTTCAGCAGGAAGGGGTCGTTCCTGCCGTACTCCTTTATTCGTTCGTGGAGGCTGGGTTCTCGGCGGTTCCGAGAAGCCCCATCACCACACCCCAGCGCGATAAAAAACGCTCGATGTCCTTTTGAACCGGATCGGAGCCGTAAAGGTCGATGCAGGCCATAACGTCGTTCACGATGGCCTTGCGCTGTTTGTCGTCTACGATCATCATTTCGCAGAACTTGGTGGCGATAGGCGCCAGCTGCTCAAGATCGCCGGATGCGCCGTGCATCAGCAGCTGAGTGGCAAAATTGGTGTGCGCCGCGGAGGTTCGGGAGAGCATACCTACTTCTACATCTTCCTCAACCTCCTGCTCGATCACCTGAGCCTTAGGGGCTACGCTTCGCTTGAAATACCGCAAGCGGACGGTATAATTCTGAATAATTGTTTGTCCGGACATAATTTTGAGTAAAAATAGCAGGGGCGATTCTCACCGCCCCTGCCGGGTTAAAGCGGTAAAACTGAACGGGTAATACCTATTCCCTGAATTGCGAGGGAAGTGTTGATTTCAGGGCTGTTTCGGTCCACCGAAAAGTCGTCGGACGAAATAGCGCAGGAATCCAGAGAGTAGATGATCGTGCGGGGGACGATCAGGCCGGTCATTTCGAGGGTCCAGCCGATGGAGAAGTTCCCCAAGTCGGTGAGCGATGAAATGAAGCCGGTAGTTATCGACGCATTGATGGCGTCGAGGATAGTCTCGTACTCACCGGTCTGGAGGGACATATTGCCCGTAAATCGTTTGTTGATTACTTTCTTGGCAATAGGTTCCAACCGGCCGATGGCGAAGATTTCCTGAACGTCCTGCGTCCGGGAGATGGAGAGCTGGACACCGGTTACGATGTCGAACATCTGGCCGCGATGGGTGATGTTCATTTTAGCTTCCGCGCTGGAGATGATATAGGGTTCGTACATAGTCGTTGATTTTTACGAAAGTGCTGATACGTACAGAACACCTACCTTCACCCAGTCTACGTTGGGCGACGGCAGAATTTCGATGGACACCAGAATCGTTCGCGTGGACACGAAATTGTTGTCCTGAGCGGCCACCGTCACGCGAATGCCGGAGCACTGGCGCTGACTGATGCGGGGCTGGCAGTAGAGATTGTAGAAGTTGTTCTCGATCTGCGTGGCGTAGGTCCTGCTCAGATCGCCTTTGGCGTCAACAGGGGCCTGCGTGTTCAGAATCTGCGAGAAGAACTCCTGCGCATCGTCGCACACGGCGTTCCCAAGCCGAACGAACTCCAGCCGCGACAACGCCTTCGTCGGGTCGTTGCAGGTGGCGCCGTCGTTGTAGAAGATGCCGGTGGGATAGGGCCGGTGAAAGAGATACTGACCTTTGCCCAGCGCGTCGATGATTGAGGGGTCTACCTCCGTCACGCTTACGACGCTTTCGGGGTCGTTGAAGAACGCCTTCTGCGCCACGGCCGCGCGTTCGTGCGAGCCGATGGATTCAGCGACCGAGATAGCCGACAGAATACCGATGGCTTCTCCCACATCCTTGATGGGGGTGTAGGCCGTGATGTTGCCTTGATCGTCCACCGTAGTGTTGTAGAGCGTGGTGGTAGGCATGTACGCTACCGACGGGGTCGCATAGGTGGAGAGGTCGGTGATGTTGGAGGCCACATTTGCCTGCGCCCCGTCAACGTTGGACGTATAAACGTTCACGAAGCGGATGCCCTCGGCGAACATTGCATTCTGAATGGTCTCGATGGCCTTTACAACGGTCGGAGTGGTCGTAGGGACCCACCCTGAGGCATCGTCGTTGGCCTGCGAGCACCAGCCAATAATGCGGGGGCGGTTGTCGTAGTTGGCCTCCAGCGTCAAGCGGATTTGGCGCTTGATGTTCGCCGCATTGGTCGTAACGAAATCACCCTTTTCGCCGCTCGTCAAGATCAGCCACAGATAGGTACCGCTTCCGGCTTTGGCGTAGAACTGCGTCACCATTCCCAACAGGTGGGGATCGTTGTTGAGCAGTTTGGCGTCAGGAGCGTCGGATGCGGCCCAAGCGGTGTAGGAATCCAGACTCGTGATAAGTGTGGGTTTCCCGCTTTCCGGTCTGGACGAGACTTTGATACCGTACACCAGCGCCGCATTGCCCACGGAGGGCTGGCGCCGGCTGAGTGTGGTATCTTTCAGCTCGATGTTAATTCCAGTTTGAGCCATGTTAATGGTAATTTATGCTTATTGAGCGGATTCTTCTTCCTTCTGCGGAACGTCGTCGGCAGCGCTTTCCGGTTCCGGTTCCGGTTCCGGTTCCGGATCGGGCGCCGGCGCAGGCTGGGGATCGGGTGCGGAAGATGCCTTCCCTTTCTTTCGTCCCGGCGCCTTCTTGGCCGCAAGAGCGGCGGCGGCGGCGGCGAGGTCCATAGGCTGGGGCGTTTCCTTCGTCTGAACCGGTTCGGGCACCTTGCTCTCTACCGTAACCATCAGGTCGTTCAGCTCGTCTTCATTGGTGGGGCACGTCGCTTTGGTGATGGTTGCGTAGCGCACGATCCGGCGGAGCTTCATGAAGTCCCGGCATCGGGTTATGGCCGACTGTTCGTCGCGGTAGGTGTTGGCGTCGCTGGTCACGTAGATCGTGCCGTACGCCATAGCCGCGGCCATAAGGTTGATGAAATACTGCTCGGAATAAACGGGTTTCGTGGACATAATTTTGTGATTTTAAAGTTGTTGGTTATCCCCACTGCCGGGGGGGGCAGTGGGGAGTTGATTTTAGCCTTAGGCCTGATTTCCGGGGGCGATCACGCCGATGCCAAGTCCGCCCTTACGTGCGGCGCCGGCACCCAGACGCATATCCATCGACATGCGCCAGCCGTAGTTCGACGGGTCGGTGACCATATGGACGTTGGTACGTCCGATGGCGATGATGGCTTCCGAGGGGATGAACGCCAGAGCCGATCCGTACGCCGTAGCCGGGATGACAGGCGGCGTGTAGGCGGGAATGGCGCCCGTTTCGTCGGTGATCTTGCCGTCCAGATACAGTTCCGGGTCGATGATCTTGCTGGCGGCGCTGTCATACAGCGTCGTGATCGAACGAGGACGGAATGCGAAGCCTGCGTACTCTCCGAACATCGGGCGCATGCTTCCGGCGTTCTTGGTCAGCAGGTTCGTGAGCGTGGCGTTCGACTGGAGCTGTTCGTGCATGACGGCCGGCATCACCATTTCGGCGGCGAAGGTCTCCATGACGTAGTTCTGGTTGACGAACGCCGTCTGCATGGCGAGGAAGTCCGCCGGGGCGATCTCTTTCAGCGTGCCGGTTGCCGTCTGGTTAGCCGGGAAGGCGTTAGTTGCCGAGTACGTTTTCTCGCCCGTGGTCAGGCGCGTAACGCTGGCGTCCTCCGACAGCTTCTGGATGATGTAGTTGTGGGCCTTCGACGACAGCCAGCGCAGGGACTCCGAAGTGCCGAGTGCCACATCGTCGTACGCCAGCAGATCGGTGTTGGCCTGCTGCCAAACGATGTTTTCGAGGGCGAAGAGGTGCATGATGATGCCCACGGGATCGTCGTCGTAGAGCGACGGCGACACGTTGACCGGGGCACGCTTGCCGAAGTACACCTTCGGCTTGATGGCCGAGTTGATCCAGATGATGCCGGCCACATCCTCGGCGCTGAGACGCGAAATGCGGTCTGCCCACGAATCGTCCGGGAAGAGTTCGCGGAAGATCATCGTGGACCACTCGATTTTGGCCAAGTCGGGCGTCGTTTCGATGAAGTTCATCGAGTTGATACCCGATGCGAACTGTTCGAGACGGTTCAGGGCCTCGTCAGCCGTACCGGTGGGACGGCCGTCGATGTCGAAGTTCATGCCCCCGACAGCGGCGCGGAAGCCGCGGTCTTTGGCGGCGAAATAGGCGAACTCGCGCAGGAGGTTCATGCGCGAATCCTGAGCGGCTTCGTTAGGGTTCATTTTCCCTACTGCCGCCGAGAATCGCACGGCTTCGGAGAATCGGTCTTTGCCGGCGTTGTCACGAAGATACTCGTGGATGGTTTTTCTTTCCATAGCGGAACTGAATTGAACGTTGGTTTTACTTGATTTTTCAACCGTATCCTCCACATTCAGGATGCGGGCGGCAGGTTTGGATTGCTCGGTTGTCGATGATGCGAAATTCTCGCCGCGCTCTTCGCGGCCGTCGTCATCGTCATCATCCTCTTCTTTCTTTTCGGCGTCGCGCACTTCCTCGGCGACCTTGCGGTCCTCTTCGGCCATGTCGCTGTCCGCCTTTGCGGCTTCGGCTCCCCGAATGCCGATCAGGCGCAGGAGCTCGCTAAACGCTCTGAGGGCGCCTTCGCGCGATCCTTCGAATTTCTCGGTTTCGGAAACCGTACCGGCGTCAGCCGCTTCCGCAGGCTGGGCCGCGGCCGCGAACTGCTCCTGAGCCTGCTCCTGCGGGGCTTCCGAACCCTTCGCTTCGGCAGTTTTCTCCACCTCGGCGGTCTGGTTCTCTTCTTTCATCTTGTTGAGATATTTGGTTAATGATTCGGTGTAGCCGGAGGTCAGGGATTCCAGCTCTTCGGCCTCCACAGCGCAGAATCCTACGCGCAGTGCCGGTTCGGCGCCCTCCACCTCGTCCACAGCGTTGGCATTCGAGGGAAGAGATAGGAGGGATATTTCGTACACATCGAAGCGCGTGGCGTACTTGATGCCGTCGCGCAGTGTGTAGTATATTTTGCCGGAGAGAGAGACGGCCCGGAGCGTACCGGCAAGGTACTGATCGCGCCGCTGCCGGGATTGCTCCGTCACTCCGTCAAATCGCAATTCTCCATACCAATCCCCGTCCTCTCCCCGGCGTATGTTCACCACGTTGCCGATAGGCTCACGGGGGTTGTGGTCCCAGAGCAGGATGGGATTTTTCTTGTAGCGGTCCCAGTTGATACCGTCGTTCAGAATGACATAATCCTTGTCGTTGAGCGATTCATCACTGAGCTTCTGCCGTTTGATCTTCAATTCCATAATCAAGTTGTTACGATGGGCAACTCCGTGGTCAGGTCCTGATCCGTTCCGGTGAACCCTTTGATTTTTACCTTTTCGACCTCTTCCGTCGGCCGGCTCTCGCGGGCCAGCTCCAGATCGAACACCGTGCTTTCGTACATTACCTCGCACACCATCACTTCGGTGTTGAAGGTATCTTTGGTGGAAATGCGCTGGTAGGTCTTGAAGCCCTGATAGAGAGGCCAAAGGTTGTATTTCTGTTGGAGTCCCAGAAAATCACCTGCCGTCTTGGCCTTTTCCACCGCATTGCGGACGCCGTGCCCCAGCGAAATAAGGCTTGCCTGAAACTGCTTGTCAGCGGACCACGAATAGTTGGTGAGATCGACAAGCACGCAGAGCTTGATTCTGAGCCGGTCCTTGATGGCTCCGCCTATGAACACGTCGGCGTTGTTGCTGTCCTCCACCCCCACGGCGATGGCCGGTAAGAGGGTATTGACGGTCTGGGTTTCGTCGGATGATATGACGCAGACGGACATTTTATTCGCAATCACGACCTGAGAATTGCGAAGTACCTGAATGATCCTATCTATGATGTCACCGAACATATTTCACGCAAACGTAAGTTATTTTCAGATAAATTCCAAATTCCGGCGAAAAAATTATTTTCGCATGGCCGCATTCACCTCTTTTCGGATCACCTGCATGAACTTGCGGACCGAGCGCCGGCCGATGCCCATATACTGGCGCTGTTTGGGCCGCCGGGGAAGCCATACGCGCTTGGTGGCGCTGGGCGGCTGGCGCAGGGTGGAACCCGTAACAGGCATGCCGGGGCGCCATCCCTCGTTATGCATCTGCGCATAGGAGAGAGGCGATCCGAGTGATACGACCGCGGCGCGGGAAGAGATACGGTGTACCTTCGGCTGGATGGATCGGAACAGGCGCCCCGTGTACCGGAGCTTGGGGTAGGTCAATTTGTCCTCGTAGCGCCGTTCCGGCCATCGCTTCCTCACATCGTCGTTGCCGTAGGATTCGTTGAGGAAGTTGGTGCGCGTCTCCTCCAGCATGGACGCCCCCAGCTTTGCCGGCAGCACCTCGATCAGATGTTGCCGTAGCCGGCGGCAGTCGAGTTCGAAGTCGCGCGCGGTTTTCATTCCGTCTCGGTTTTCTCGGTTACCTTTTCGGTCTGATCCTCCTTCTTCCGGGGGTTGAACACGCGGCCGATCAGGCTCTGTTTCTCTTCCTCCTTCTTTTCGGCTTCGACGTCCGAGGGGTCGATGCCTACGCGCCGGAACGCTTCGGGCTTGAACTTCGACCCCTGCTTGGCCATCATGTTGCCCACGTCCACGAAGGTGCTGATCGGCAGACGGTCGTCGGGGAGTTCGATGATGGGGGCAGATTCGATGGAAGCGTCATCGAACAGCACGGCAAGTTTGTGCTTGGTGTCCTCGCGGTTCATAATCATCAGGGCCATTTCGGCGTCGGCGTTCAGGATGTCCTGATAGATTTCCCAATGTATCTGCGCCAGCTGCTCGGAGTTGGTATTTTTCTCCGTGGAGCCGAGCAGGGTGCCGCCGGTTACCGCCTGCATGATTTCGGAGCGGTATTCCACGATGTACTCCTTCATTACGCGGAAGGCGTCGGAACCCGTCTGCGTGTTGATGGGGTTTACCTCGATGGAGTAAAGACTCTTGCCGTTGTTCACCATGTCCTGCACGTAGGGAATCAGGGGAATGGTGAGCATGTCGAGGTTCTGGGCCACGGTCTGGGCCTGCGATTGGGCTTTGGCGTTGTTGGCGTCGTAACCGATGGTTGTGAGGGGGAAAGAGTACCTTTTGCCCAGCACCTGCCAGTCGTTGAACATCTCCACAATGCCGATCATGGCGCGGGAGATGGATTGCAGAAGGCCGAGCTTGAAATCCTGATCGCTTTCCGGCTGGAAGAAGAAGAGGTTGTCGTAGTCCGCGGCGTTGATGACCTGATAGTATTCGAAGGTCTGGAAACGCAGGGCTTCGTTGAAGATGTCGATGTTGCGCAGGGGGAAGTCCACCACCTTGCGCTTTTCGGGGTTGATGGCCACCATCTTGCATCCGTAGAACTGCGACAGGAGGATATATCGGATAAACCGTTTGAACCACCACGAATTCCGGATGTATTTCTCCGTCAGCCGGGAGTTCTCGCGGCCGTTGCGGCCGAACACGAAGTTGCGCTTATAGATGGGAATGAGGCGCTTGTTGATCTGCGAGACCAAGAACGGCGACGACTGCATGCACCACGAGTATAGGGTGTCCAGCAGGGACATGTCCGAGTACTGGATGGCCATGTCCACGGCGCGCCGCCACAGCGCCGGCGTCCACTCCCGGCGGTAGTTGTTGAACAGATACCGGGATTCGATATTGCCGGTGCCTACCTGTTGAGGCACAGAGAATGGATTTATGCGAGGGAATTTAAATTTTGCCATATGCGTATTCGATTAATAATCCATGAACGGTTTTGCGTCTACCTGAAAGAACTCGGCTTATACTTTGCGGAGTACACCCCAACATGCGAGCGCATTTACCAATTCCTGACAATATAGCCAACTGCTTCCCATTAGGAAGTGATATCATTAGGGTTTTTCTGGCAGATTCGCCGGATCGTTTATTTCGGGTGCCGTAATTGTGGTTGTACTCAGCCGTACACCACTCCAGATTCTCCACGCGATTATCAGTCTTGACCTCGTTCTTGTGGTTTACTTGAGGCAAATTATCGGGATTGGGGATAAATGCTTGCGCCACCAGCCTATGTACTTTGGTACTCCATCCCTTCCCGTGTCGGGACAACTGCACGATTGGGTACCCCTTCTTATCAAGAAATGTTCGTACCATTTTATCCCCCATTCGGGTGTTCTTTCGAACGCGAGATAAATTTCTGTCCGGGGCGTAAATACGCTTTATGCGACCGAGGTTAGAAACCATATACACCCCTTCATATCCCGGTATGTCTCTCCAAACTTCCATTATCCGAGGTATTTGTAACGGGAGGTGATGACTTCCGCGTTGGCGTTCTGGGAATCGGTGCGGTAGGGCGCCGGCTCTTCGAGCGACACCACTCCGCCCTTGAGTTTGATGATGGTTTGGGCGACCTTCTCGTAGGCCGCGGCAAGGGGTTCCGAGTAGTTCAGGCTCGGCGATGCGATGTTGTATGCGGTCAGGACCTGCAAAATCCAGCGTATCGTGTCGTCCTTGCGGCTCTCGTCCTCTTCGCCGAGCATGGCGGCCATGTCGAAGATGTTGCCGATGTTGGCGGTAAGCTCCCCCACGGCGGCGCGGTAGGCGTCGGAGACGCAGTCCGGGTACATGTTTTTGAACTGCCGAAGCTGTTGGGGCGTGATGTAGATGCCAAGCGCCGATTCGGGGAAGTAATTCGGCGACATGTCGAGCTGAATGACCGCCGCGGCCCACGCGGCATGGTCCGTGACATCTTCGGTGCATGCGATGTCGATAAAGACGGTTTCGACGTCGGCGAGCCACTCGGCGCCGAGCGTTACCGACAAGGGCGATCCGGTGGCCATGACGGGTTCCGTCATCTCCCCCGCGGCGGTGCGGCCGAAGACAAACGCCTGATCGGCCTGCGCCTCGAACAGATCGGTGGGCGCCGCGGCGAAGCGCAGATACCCGTCGGGGAATGCCGACGCGGGAAATGATGCGCAGACTTGCGATGCTACGCCGGGGTCATGCGTTCCGGTCGATGGGTCGTATACGCCCTGAATCCAATTTTGGTTTTTGACTGCTACTGGCATCAGCTTGGAATTTGGGTCAGCGTGCCGCGGCGGTAGAAGAGTACCTGCGCGCCGTCGGTGCGCGACTGTTGGACAATATTGTGGTTGAGGAACGTGACGCCCTTCGCGCAGGCGTCGGGTATGTCGTCCTTGCGGTCCGAGGTCTTGGTGTCGGAGAATCGCACGAACTGGTCGATGATATGCTCGTATACGCCGCATTTCTGCAATTCGTTGCAAAATACGAATTTCCCGGTATTCACCAGCGGCTCCAGCGTCGATTCGATGCACGAGAACTTGTCGCCGTGGTTGAGCGTGTCCCAGCATATCGGCGCCGTCCATCGGTTGTCGATCTGGAAGCGTTGCAAGGTCTTCTCGAAGTCGAGGGGAAGCTGTTTCTTCTCGATGATGATTCGCGGGGTCAGGGGCGCTTTCATGGCCAGCTCGTAGATGTTTTCGAGCATCTGATGGCTCGTGCCCTGCACGGCGCGGCAGTCCCAGAGCCAGATGCGGGTGTCTACGGTCCGCACCAGCGTTACCGTGGCTTTGAAGTCGTTGGTTTCCTTCGACTTGGCCGAGGGGTCGGTGTAGATCACGCATTCGACGATCTGGTCGATATGCGGCCGGTAGAGCCACGTGAACTGCCGGAAATACTTTCCGGTGCCGATCTTCGAATACTCGCCGTCGCGGAAGCGGGCGCGGGAGAGGGTGGAGAGTCGGTCCAGCCCCTGAAAGTACTGCTTGGACACAAACTGCACGTTGTCGTCTTTGGAGAAGTGCATGGCGTACATCAGCTCCGTGATGGACTCCGAGAGGGGCGATCCGTCCATGTTCTCCTGCTTGAAGAAGCGTTTGTAGGTCCAGTGCAACTCGGTTGTGGGATTCAGGGCGTAGAGCATGATGTTGGGCACGGGCAACAGCTGCGCAAGACGCGAGTAGAGGGTTTCGATGGCGGCGAAGTCGATCTCCGACACCTCGTCGGCGAAGATATGACCCCAGTCCGTGGAGAGGATTTTGTCGTAGGTGTCGCCGGCGCCGTCCGCCCCGGCGCGTATCGACGCGAACTGGATGTAGGCGCCGTTGAACAGCGTCAGCACGTTGTCCTTGCCGTTGTACTTGGCGAAGGGCTTTCCTCCGACCATGAGTTTCTGGTATGTTTTCTTGCCGTTAAGTCGGGCTATGGCGTCCAGCACGCGGGGCAGCGTCTGGCGGATCATACCCATGTTGAGCGAGGTGAAGGTCTCGCGCACCACCAGCGAGTTGGCATTGTAGACAATGGCCTGAACGATCATCCAGAAAAGTATCAGGAAAGTCTTGCCGGAGCGGGATGCGCCGTAAAACAGAATTTCCGTGAACTTTCCGGAGTTGAGCAGGTTATACATCTCTACCTGCTTGGGGTTCAGGGGTATGTCCAGCCGTACTTTCATCAGGTTCTTTCCAGTGAAACGATCACCTCGTCCTTATCGTCGCCGGCTCCGGCCGCCGAGTCTATTTTCTGCTGTTTTTCCTGCATGACGATGGTCTCCTTAGCCAGCGCGATGTAGGTTTTCAGCAGATCCAGTTTCTTTCCGCACTGATATATCAGCTTGTTGTCGGAGGTGCGCATGGTGACGCGGCGCATGACCTCCATGTCCTCCAGCACCCCGACTTTCAGCAGGAACTCCGTCACGGGGTTCTTGTCGTCGCCGAAGCGCTTGCGCACGTCCTCGCGGACCTCGGCGCGGACCTCTTCCATCAGGGCCGCGCGCTCTTCGGCGTCGGCGCCCGCGGCCGGCGCGGCGCCCGCCGCTCTGTTCGCCCACGGATTCGTTCCCATCGCTACTTGAATTTACGGATGTCGCACAAAGGCTTGTCTTGGGCCACGGCGCGGACCAGCGCCATGTAGAGACCCGGCCCGGACGCCGGCAGGTCGGGAATGATCTCCAGCTCTTCGTTGTCCACCGAAGAGTGGATAGTAACGGTCCCTGTGAACTCGTCGAGGTCGATGCCGATGACGTTCTGGGAGTTTATGCGCACTGCGGATGTGGATTTGGCGATAATCATTGCTTCGGGGTTAATGTCCGGACAAACTTAGCGAAATTTCCGATAAAATCAAAAAAGAGACGAAAAAGCGCCGGAAAAATTCCGGCGCCGCTGCAAAATCCAAAACATTATGCGAACAGGCCGACTGTCAGGCCCAGAGGTTTCGAAAGGCGGCCGGGTACACACCTTAATCTTGGGAAAGGGGGAATGAATCTGAGAAAAAACAAAACCGCCCCGGCCGATCCGGTTGCGCGCCGGACATCACAAAGATAGGGAGAAATTCCGGATTTCCAAATTTCCTCACGCCAGATTTTTCGAGCTGGCATCCAGCCACCAGTCCGTTCCGGGAATCCGGGCCGCCACCCCGCCGGGATTGAAGTTATTCAGACCCACCACCACGTAGATGCCGAACGCATATATCGGCGCGAAGATTATGCTGACGCCGTCTTCCGAAACCACCGCCGTATACCCGGAGCAGATCATCATGGTACCATCGGCGGCCGACAGTATCAGCCCCGGACATACGCCCTGATCCAGCGTCCGGAAGATAGCGGGAAGATCGACATTCTCCGCAAGGTTGCGGCTCAGGCTCGCATCATCGTTGCCCACATATTCGGCCGACCCGGTGAACGAGGCGAAGGCAGTGGGGGGGGGGATGATCTTACGCATGGCTTACTCTGCTGGCGCCCATCGCTGGGAGATTTCAGTGACAAATACGTACCACTTCCCGCCGGCCATAGGCTCGTAACCTTCTGCGGGCGTGTCCTTGAGAGAAATGCGCAGGAAGTCGTAGCTCTCATGCTGAGGCGCCCCAGGCGACTTACAAAGTATCTTCATAGCATTACGTTTTGCGCAAATATAAGCAAAATCCCGAAATGTCGAAACATCAGAGATAATAAAGTTTTTTAGGAACAGGCCCCGAAAACCAATCCCCCGCGGATTTCAAAGTCGAGTAAGGGAAAGTTCTCAGCCCCATAGTCCCAAAAAAACCACGGGAGAAAATATGGAGAGTGTTAGCACGGGACCCACCCCCGCCCTGTTTACCCTGCGTTCGTTGCCTTCCCTCGCGCTCGCCTTCGGCTCGCGCTCAGGCCCTAACTGTCCTCCCACCTTCGGCGCATCGGCTCCACCCAGCCAGCCAGCCAGCCCGATCCCACGATCACACCCCGATCCTCCAGCCGCACCCCTCAGAGATCACCCGCCAGCACACACCCGCCCACCCGCTCCCGCCCTCACGCATGCGCACACGCACACGAGCACACCCCCACGCACGCACCCGCATCACACGCATACACTTTCGCGTCACGCACCCGGACGCCCGCACGTGCCCGCGCTCCTGCGTTGCACACACATAGTAGTATTTCATAGGATAGCGGTATATGTCGAAGGGTAGACCTCCGACCTATGAGCTACGGAAGCAGGGAGGTACTACCGGTGTGGGCGGGGGTGGGAGTGATGAGGTCGGGGAGGTCGGGTGAGATCGGGGCGGGGGACGCGCGGGGGCAGGTCGGGGGTTCCGCTGCTGGCACTCTCGGATCAGCGAAAAAAAGTTGCGAAAAACCGTGCATTTTTCTTTAGAAAATTTTGCAAAGTAAATATTTTTGCGTATATTTGTATAGAGAAAAACACAAAACCTATTCTATCATGAAAGCACTTGATTTCCTTGCCATTGTCGCGAAGTACAATGTACCAAATTCGTATTACACCGTGTTCGAGGAGGGGGAACCCGTCTGCGAGAGGTTGTCCGGGTCGGACGAATACCTTGCCAAGGTGGTTGCGGGGAAAATTCCCGCCGACACTGCCGCAGTAGCCGTATACAGCGAGGGATCGGCAAAAGAACTAATAGGATACCTTACCGAAAGGGGACACACAGCTGATGCGGTCGTTTGTGCCTATACCCTTTTCGAACAACCCGGATTCGTATTCATCTATTCACTCAAATAACTATAACGCCATGACACAAAATATTTTAAATTCACCTAAATATCTTTCCGACATGCGCACCTATATTTCCGATACCGAACGGAAACGCGGGCAATGGAATAAAGCAACGGCCTATTATGCTGATTTTTTGCTAGACAGTTATATAGAGATCTGCAAGTGGTGCGCCGATCAAAACGCAGCAATACCGGCTTTATCCTTGGATTTGGTCCTAAATGGGGCGTCCGGCTGGCATCAATACAGTTACGGCGGTTGTGCGCTGGTGTATAACGGCGATATAGCGAAAGTAGTGTTTACCCCTGCGCAATTCGCCAAGTGGGAGCCGGGGCGAAAGGTAACGGCGGAACCATTGTTGGATATTCAGGCGCGCGCCCTCGCTGCGGGGTGGAGAGTGTTGAAGTCTGCCCAGAGATACGCAGATATGTGTGCAAACCTTCAAAACCGACAACCCGATGAAAAATAATCTTGATAATATCGACTATATCGAACGGAAGGCGATCCGAAAGAGCCGAAACGGCGAGCCTTTCGTGCTCCGGGGGCGCAAATATCGCCTTGTTCCAGATCCGGAGGGGGTCAGCCAGACCCAAATTTGCGACGATATTTGTGCCTTCGGAGCGCACAATGAATCCGCATGGGGAGCCTGCTCAGCCTGCCCCTGCATGAATAACAAACATATCGAAGAGATTAAAGATTAGAGCCATGAAAAAATGCGCTTTTATGCGGTATTTGGTCACCGCGATTGCGACCGCCGCGATATGCTGGATGATGTTCCGGTATTCGTTCCGAGTGGAGCGGGTTTATGACGCCGGCGACGTGGTTCTGGTGGAGGTTTCGATACTCGGCCAGTGCGAAATCCACGAGGTAACGAAATAGCCCCCTTCGGGGGAGGGGTCCGCCACTGGCCGAAACCCCAGCCGCCCGCGACGGCATAAAGTGGCAAATTGTATTGGTGAAGCATTCGCATCGCGTGGAGAAGGCGCGGCAGACCGACGGGCAGCAACCCGCGGGGATCACCTCCCCGGCCTTCGCAAGTTAAACCGCAAAACAACACTATTATGGAAAAATTTGAGCTGTTGAAGTACATGACCGGGGATTATATCCTACAAACCCGGCACGGCTGGAAAGTAGTCGATCTACAACTACGGCCAAGAGCAGAGAAATACAAACTTTTAGGCAAAGTACAGGGGCCAAGCGGCGAAGTATTCCCGGCTTCGTGGACCGTTGACGGGAAGGACATAGTAGACCAAGACGAAGGTAGATTTGATTTAATGATGATTCCCGTAAAATGAAAATCGCGCACTATACCCTATTTTCGGCCGAAGGAACGCAGATCGCGGAGTCTTTGGACCTGCAATACATCAAAGACGTTGCGAAGCGTCAGAAGCCCGGAAATTATTACGTCTACGAATGGTGGGCAGATCCCGGCGATCCGTTTTGGGAACATTGCCCGGACACCCACTACGAATTTATCATCAAACGGAGGTTGATCTCAACTACGATTCAGATTATCAACAAGGATAGTTTATTTAAAAATTCACAATTATGATTTACGATTTGTCAACTGCGGCGTACAACGCCATTGCCGAAGCATTCAAAGACCATTTAGACGGGGATTTCTTTTCCGGGTCGGAAGTGGTCAACATCGACACCCCGAACGGGCGCGAGGACGTAACGGTCATCATCTCCGCCGATCTGTATTGGAAATCCGTACAGATTCCAGAGGGAAGTTATCCGGTCTTGAATGCGGTCCAATTCCGGAATATCGAAATATACCCGGATCACGAAAGCGCAACAATTCATGTAGAACCCCGGAAAATGGCGATAGCCTTCCTTAAAACCAACCAATAACATGGCAATCCGCAAAACAGTTTTCAAGACCCGCGCCGAGTGGCTGGCATACCGAAATCAAAACTTCGTGATTGGGGGATCGAACATAGGCATAATCCTCGGCCTGAGCAATCACAAAACCCCGCTGCAATTGTGGTTGGAATGGAAAAACCGCGACGCGCAGCCGATCAAGGAATCCATGTATCGCGGGCGGTTCATGGAGGACGGAATAGCGCACTGGTTCCAACAGCAGACAGGCCTCAAGGTGGTGGGCCGATCCAAAGAGATCGCCGTATTCCACAACGACGAGTACCCCGATTACATTCAGGTTGCGCCGGATCGGGAGATTTTCAAGGAGGGAACGAACCTCGCCGGGCGTCCGTTCTTGGAGATCAAAGACACCGCGATGCATGTGGACTTCGACGTACCGGAGACCATTCCGTCCGAATGGTTTTTGCAGTGCCAGTTTGAGGCGGAAATAGGCGGACGCCCCGGAACCTATCTGGCCGTAAATGATGGCTCCAAAACGCTCAAATCGCGCTTGATCCTGCCGGAGCGGGAGTACGTCCGCAAGTGCATCGAAATGGCGTGCGCATGGTACGAACGGCATATTATCGGGGGCGAACAGCCGGAGCCTATAAATGGCGATGACGTGCAACTGTTGCACCCCGAATCCACCGCCGGGATCATCAAGGTAGGGCACGAAGTATCGCAACTCCACGAGCAGGCGATTATCTACAAGCGCAACGCGAATGAAGCGGCCAAGAAATACGAGGAAATCAAGGCGAAAATGTCGGCGCTGTTCGACGAACGCGATACCCTTGCCTACGAAGGCCGGGCGCTGGCCACCTACCGCACCATTCATCAGAGGCGTTTCGATCTGGCCAAATTTAGCGAGGATCACCCCGATCTGGCCAAAGAGTATACCACCATTTCAGCGTATCGGAAATTCGACATAAAAAAGTGATGGAAACCAAGGAAGAGCTGGTGGCGCGGCGAACGCGGCAGATCACCGAGTTGATAACCGACTATTCGAGGGTCAAAGGATATGACACGAGAATCGAGAATTTGTCCCCCTACCAAATGCGTGTTTGCAGGTGCATACGCTCGATGGGAAGGCGCATAAATGTGGACGAGAGAACCACGGAAGAGGGTTTTATACTCACCGGAAGCGCAATCGGTATTTTCGACGTGTACCCCACCAACATGCGGTGGCACAACCTCTCAGACAACACCCGCGGCGGCTTTACCTCCGGCGGATGGAAAGACGGAATCAAAAAACTACTTGACAAAAATTTCAGCTATGGACGCAAAACAGATGACCGAACAGGCGAAGGCCGTAACCATTCAGGCCCCGCAAAAGAGCGTAACACAAAGTAACTTTCAACAAATCAAATCATGGCTTACGAAAGGAAGCACCCGCGACCAATTTATGGACGTTCTGGGGGAGAAATTCGCCCCGCGGTTCATGCAAACAATCCTGCTGTTGATGCGCGATCCGGCCGCCGCGGCCCTCAACAAATGCGACCCGCGCACGGTGGTGAGATCGGCGATGGTATCGGCCTGCACGGGGTTGTCCATCGACCCGAACCTGAGCCAGTCGGCCCTGATCCCCTACGGCGACCGGTGTACGTTTCAGGTGATGAACCGCGGCCTTCAACAGCTGGCCTTCCGCACCGGCACGATGGCGACATTCAACACGGCAAAAGTGTACGAAGGGGACATATTATCCCACAATCCCTTTACGGGGGAATACAAGTACAACGATTCGCCGCACGAGCGGGAAATCCTGCAAGGATATATAGCCTACATTCGCCAACTCACGGGCTTCGAAAAGTATTGCTACATGACCATTGAGGAATTGATGGCATGGGGCCAGAGGTATTCGAAATCCTTCAATAAGCCCACCGGAATGTGGCGAACCAACCCGGAAGTAATGTATCATAAAACCGTATCGAAACGGGTGCTGCGCGAGGGTGCGATCATTGATCCCTATTCTACCACGGCCATGAACCAGCTGGCCACCGCCATTAAGTTCGACAACGGCACGCCTATGTCCGACAACATTGAGTATGAAACCGCGGTAGAATACCCCGACAGACAGACCGAAGATGAGGCGATGATCGCCCGTGTAGAAAATGCCGAACAATCCAAATAGGGGGGGGGTATGATAACTGACACACGAAACCTTCATACCCTGCGATGGCTGGCCGACGCGAGCGGCATTCCGCTGAGTTCTCTCTACCATTACGCCAAAACCGGCGCGCTGAAAATAGTGAAGATCGACAATGTCGCTTTGGTGGCCGAATCGAATCTTCCCGACTGGATAAAAGTTGAAATAAACAAGAAACACAATGAAAAAGTTCAAGATTCCGGAAAGTAGTTGGCTGTTGTATTTGTACCTGCCTATTTTGATCGTCCAAATGCTGTTGATGGCGATGGTAGAACCAACAATCCCGGAAAATGGTAAAGCAAAATAGTACGCGCCGATCCGTATTGGACAGCCCGCAGGTAAACTGCACCGCGTGCGTTCACTGGCCCGGACAGCATGTTTTTCACTGCCTCAAGGCGCGAACGCTGACGATCTGTATGGACAAATGGTGCATTTACTTCGAGCCGAAAGAAGGGATCGAGATGCCGATTATAACCGAAAATAAACCTGATGTCAAACCAGCGGAGCTGGCGAAGGGAGTTCGAAACTTCGCGGCCCGCAAAAAACCGAAAAGAAAATGAGGAGGGGGGGGGTATGCAACAAATTAAGCTTTCAGAATGCAAGGAAGGAGATAAAATATGCCTTCCGTCGTGGCAAAACGGCCAAAAATACCGGCTGGTATACTGGGTAGGGGAGCCAACATCCATCGTCAAATACCACACGAAGGTGGACGAGAAGGGAGTGAAGAAACGCCACAAAATTTCCATCCCGGCCGTATGGGTCTCGCATCTGGAAAAGGGAGCGGCCAAACTGATCCGGGAGAACGTGGTGGATTGCGAAATGGTGGAGGTACGCCAGAAATGGCCGACACTCGACACACAAGGAAACGAAGTTTATGTATTTCTAATTTGAGAATCATGGAACAGAAAACATGCATACGATGCAAACAAACTAAGCCGATCACCGAGTTCGGCCGACTCAAGAACACCAAGGACGGGATGAATCCCCGCTGTAAATCATGCCTTCGAGAATATGCCCGATTGTCATATTCCAAACGAAAATCAACCCTGCCTGCCCGGAGGGGGGGGGCGATTCACAATCCCGATCTGGCAGGCTACACCGACCGGAAACTGCTGGAAGAACTCAAGGCTCGCGGCTTCGTATGGTCGGACATGAAGCGCATTCAACCCGTTAAATACGATTCGATATGACCCAGATAGAGTACAAAATAGTCATGACCAGCAAAACCCGCCCGCCGCCAGAAGAAGAAATGAACGCTTTGGGGGTTCATGGCTGGGATTTGGTTCGGGTGCTGGTCATAGGTGAGAGAATGGAGTATATTTTCAAACGTCCCAAAATACAACGTCATCATTAAACAACAAATTAAAAAACAAAAAGTTATGAAATCTATTATCAATGTTCTGATTGTAGTGGTAGTGGCGATCGTCTTTTCCTTGGTTCTGATGATGGGGCTTCCCGCTTATAGCGTCTGGCAGCAGGAGATGGCCGGAAAGGCCGAATTTGCCAAGGCGGAGCAGAACCGCCGCATCAAGATCGAAGAGGCAAAGGCGAATCTTGAGGCGGAGAAACTGAACGCGCAGGCCGAAATCGAACGGGCGAAAGGAGCGGCCGAAGCTATCCGCATCGAAAACGGCTCCATAACTCCGACATACATTCAGTATTTGTGGGTACGACAGCAGGGAAATATCCCGGAAAAAGTGATTTACATCCCTACCGAAGCCAACCTTCCGATTCTGGAAGCCAAAAAATAGACTGAAAAGTTGGGAATTTCCGGAAAGTTTCGTATATTTGCATAGCGACTTGCCCTCGCATGTATGATATAATGGCCGCAAGGTCATTCCAAGCGAACCGACAGGAAGGGCAAGTTCTTGTTGGTTCGCTTTATTTTTCAACCTATTATGAAGCTAAAGGACATACAAAATGGATGGATGAAAATTCCTACCGAATGGTACCGGGAGACCAGCGTTAAGTCATGTCGGGAACACGCCATGATCCAATGGTTGGTTATGAACGCGAACATTACGGAATCGGAGTGGAACGGGATCACGGTTAAACGCGGGCAAGTGGTGACGAGTCTGTCTAAGTTGAGCGAAGGGGTACAACAAAGTCTCCAACAAACACGCAACACACTTGACAACATAGTCAACAACAAAGAAGTAACAAAGACGGCAACAAAGACGTATACCATAATAACTATCTGTAATTTCGATAATTACGTCGGTTTAAATTTTTGCGATAACAAAGAGGAGAACAAAGAAGCAACACAGCGAGCAACACAGCGAGCAACAAAGAAGCAACACAGCGAGCAACAACAGATAAGAGATATTATAGAGAAGAAAGACATAGAGAGTACTTCTCGTACTGACGTACTCGAAGATGCCGAGATAATAGATATTTCAGAAGATGCTGGTAAAAACTCAAAGCGCGTGCGCGCGAGAGAGAAGCCGGAAACCCCGAAGGAGGTGACGTGGCGAGACAGCTTCGAGGTCTACCTGCAAGATTGCCGGGACGCATGGAAGAGATGGGTTGGCAACAGGGAGTGGATGGCAGAACGACAACGGTTCAATCCCGGCGTGAATATCAAACTGACGCTTGAAAAGGCATGCAAGGAGTTTTGGGCCACGGAGGCCGGATGGTTGCACAAGAAAAAGAGCCGATGCAAGACGATAGACTGGAAACGGATATTCGAATACGCGATTTCACAAAAAACAAACCGAGTGTATGAACGATCAAAAGACAATTCCCGCGGTAAGGATGGACTTACCGACGAGGAACGAGAACAGCTCGAAAGAGCTTTGCGAGGCGCTGCTAACGCCAGAGGAGTCCATGAGACTATTCCGTAAGCACCTCACGCCGCTGGCCTGCGCCAACTCCGGAGCCTATTCGTTGTCGGCCCTGCGAAGGATTCACAACGAAGATTCGGTAATTATGATGCTCGTCGCATGGATTTCCAACCTTCAAAGGTTTCTGAACGTGTCAGCCAAAATGGACGCCGCGCAGATGTACGAGACTTGCCGGATGATACTCGACGACTTCTGGGCATTGAACTGCGCCGATGTGCACCTTGTGATGCTGCGTGCAAAACAAGGATTCTTCGGACAGTTGTTCGGACGTATCGACGGGCAGATCATCTACCAGTGGTTCGCTCAGTACTTCGACGAGAGATGCGAGGCATGTGCCGGCCGAGAGATTCACATAGCCGGTCTGCATGATGCCGTAATCAATCGCATCGACGATGAAACGAAGGCAAAGATTCTTGAAATGTGGGAGAGGGGAAAGAAGGAGAAGATCAAGAATGCCTCTGTTTGCGATTCCTTGGCGGGTAGAATCGAATGAAACCACCAAAGTGGTACATGGTATCACCTGAATATTTTTAAACGAAATTTGAGGGATTATGGCGACAAAACGAGATATTATTAGACAGAAAATATGGAGTCTTATTGGGGAGCTGACCATGGAGGTGTATGCCTATCAACCTAACCCAGCCGAGTATCGTTGGGTGTCAGAATTTTTCGGCCCAGACAAAATACCTGCCCACGCAATCACCAGCGGCAACCAATACGCCAACATATACGATGTTGTGCGCTATGTCGAATGGCAGCACGCCACTGGCAGTTTGTTCGACGACGACACGGCGACCAGCTGCATGAGTTATTACGGATTATGCGAATAGGTTTGGTTGACATAGACGGTCACAACTTTCCGAACCTCGCGCTGATGAAACTGTCAGCTTGGCATAAATCGCAGGGTGATTCGGTGGAGTTCGCCGACCCGATGTTCGGTCGCTACGACCGGGTTTACATGTCGAAGGTTTTCACTTTCACGCCCGATTGTCCGGACATCTACCATTGCGAGGTGATCCGGGGCGGGACGGGATTCCGGGACTATACGACGGTACTGCCCGGTGAGATCGAGCATATTTGCCCGGATTATTCGCTGTACGGAGTAAATGAAGCCTACGGATTCCTTACCCGTGGCTGTCCGAATCGCTGCCCGTGGTGCATTGTTCCGCACAAAGAAGGAGCCATCCGGCCTGCGTCCCCGCTACGGGAATTCTCGGTGATAAACACCGGGCTGTATTGCTCGACAACAATGTGCTGGCATCGGACTTTGGGCTTGAACAGATCGAAGAAATAATCCGCATGGGCATCGCGGTAGACTTCAATCAAGGGCTGGACGCCCGGCTGGCCGGCAACGACGCTTACATTCTCGATTTGTTGTCGCGGGTGAAGTGGATTCAGCATATTCGGTTTGCCTGCGACCGGATATCGCAACTGGAGGCGGTTACAAAGTGTGTCCAAGAGTTGGGGCGCCGAGGCATCAAGTCATATCGCATTTTCGTCTACTGCCTGATACAAGATGTAGATGAATCATTGGAACGGATCAACGCCCTGCGCAAACTGGGAGTCTGCCCGTTTGCCCAGCCTTACCGGGATTTCGATAATAACATTGAGCCGACGAAGGAGCAAAAACGGCTGGCGCGTTGGTGTAACCACAAGGCAATTTTCAAGAGTGTTGAATTCAAAAACTACAAATTATGAAAGACCAAGTAACGAGCATCGAGCAGTCGAAGCGGCTGATCGAACTGGGAGTGCCCGCGGAGAAGGCGAGCATGGTGTACCGAAAAACCAATATTTTAGGCATCGTCCGTCTGGAGGTAAAAAAGGGCAAAGGTGGTGTCGTAGCCCCCGCCTTCACGGTCGCCGACCTGCTGGAGCTTCTCCCGTCGATGATTTTTATAGGAATTAGATTTAATCCTATCTTGGAAAAGACCGGGGAGGATGGATGGGATTTTGAGTTCGGCCAAATTTTACAGGACAAGGAATATGGTTTCGCCCACAATAAAAGCCTTATCGACCTTCTCGTCGGCCGTATTGAGTGGGTGGTGTCTAACGGATATGGTTTGAACCTATGAAACTACCTATCGAAGTTCACAACAAATTGATCCCGTTCAAGGGATTCAGCTGGGTAACATGGCTGGTGTTCGCGTTCACCCGTAAGCCGATGGCGTGGAGCATGGACGAGACAACACGCCGACACGAAGGAATCCACTGCGCCCAGCAGATCGAACTGGCTGGGCTGTTCGCGGCAATCCTCCTGCCCGTCGCCATAAGCTACTCGTTCGCGTGGTGGGGCTGGGTCCTGACGGTGTTAGGCATTCTCTTCGCCGGCTGGATTTGCTACGGCATTTCGTGGCTGATCGAAGTGATTATCCCGCCTTATCCGGGCGCTTACTACTACACCTGCTTCGAGACCGAGGCATACAACCACGAGGATGATCCGGACTACTTGAGGCGGCGAATACCGTTCTGGGGCTGGATTTCCTGTATACCTAATCGGAAAGTTAAACACAAAAGATAACCAACCATGAAAAGCGGAAAAGCGAAAAAAATCATCCGTGAAACTGACCTCTATATAAGTGTCCAAGGAGTAATGTTTCAAGATAGCCGCGAGATGATGAAGAAAGATGCAATAAAGGCGGTCGAAATCGCCGAGCAGGAGGCCGAGGAGCGAATGCGGAAGAAGGCGGTGAAGGCATATTGTCACGACTGTTGTTGCACGGTAGTAGGTGAATGCGGAATAGGATCGGAAAATTGTATAGCATTACGGGATTTCATCCAAAAACTGAACGAGGATGAAAACGATTGAGGAAAGGGCGATAGAGTGGGTGGATTCACAGGGAGCTGGGAGCGTGCACCCGTACAACAGGCAGGCGATGGTGGACGCTTATATTGCCGCTTATGAGGAACTGACCCGGTGGAACGATCCGAAAGAAAGCGTTCCGGATCATGAATGGGCTGTGCTCGTAAGGATCACTACAAGGATTTACGACATTGGCTCTTACAGCAACAAAATGGGACGATGGCTTATTGGAACCAATTCCTTTGGTCGGGACGAAGTTCTCGGCTGGCGGGAGATTCACGAATGACAGAACTATGAAAGGATACAGAATCAAAGTAGTGGCACAAATAACCCTTAACGTCACCAAAGACGAGTTCGACGAGGACAATTCCATAGGATTGGAGTTCAACAAATTTAATGCGGTAATGTATGCGAAAGGTTGCCTTGTCGAACGGCTACGAAATAACCCCAATGCGGGTATCGTGAAGATTGAAGAATTTGAGTACGAATAAATTATGACACCGAAGGAACTTTACGACTGGGCGGTAGGGATGGGCGCCGAGATAGACAGATTGAACAACTTTAAAAAATAGTTATGGGAGAGATTAAATTCCGAGGCAAGTGCCTCAAAAGCGATACATGGATTTACGGCAGTCTATTCAATAGTATTTGGAGGAAATCAGCTGACGGTAGCCGGGTTTGTTACATATTCCCTGACAACATGCTTGATGATGATAACGGCGGCGGGGACTGTTGGGAAGACTTTGCCAAAGTTGCCGAGCAATACGAGGTCGATCCAGCCACCGTCGGCCAGTACACGGGGCTGAAAGACAAGAACGGTCGAGAGATTTACGAGGGGGACATTATCGGAAGAAGCGATGGGAGCATCAACGGCTGGGAGTGGCCTTTCAAATCAGAGATCAATATGGATGTTACCCATTACTACAACGTATTGGGTAACATCCACGACAACCCGGATTTACCGAAAACAGAATAGCTATGAAGAAGATAATGTTTAACGATCGCTACGGACTGACGGATGCGGTTATCGAGGGCCGAAAGACTATGACGAGGCGGTTGATTGACCCAATGCCGAAAGATTGCGCCAGCGTACACAAAAATTGCTGGGGTGCCGATTGGTCGGATGAGCCTATGTCTTTGGTAGTAGATCGAGACACAGTCGGTATATATTGCAAGTATTGTGGCAACGGCGTAAGATTGCATGATGGGGGATATCACTATAAGACCAAATACAAGGTCGGCGAGGTTGTGGCCGTGGCGCAAAACTATTTTTCAACTTATGATGAGAGTAAGTGGGAAAACGGAATTTGGTATAATGAGTTTGCAGACGGGAGCGATATAACAAATCACGCAGGGTGGCTTAACAAAATGTTAGTCCAAGCCGAGTATATGCCCCACCAAATCCGCATCACGGGAATCCGGTGTGAGCGGTTGCAGGATATTTCGGACGAGGACTGCATGAAAGAGGGAGTAGTAGGCGGGATAATTGGGTATTATGTTCCCGGCATACAATGCAAGGATTGGAGCAAAGAATCGTATGTAGATACCGAGGATGGCAGAACTTGGAAATTATTCCCTACTCCCCGCCAAGCCTTCGCCGCCCTGATCGACAAGGTTTCCGGTCGGGGTACGTGGAAATCGAATCCGTGGGTCGTGGTTTACGAATTTGAGTTGGTGAAATGAGCGACTTGATCTGTCAAATAGTTACCCGTAAAATATATGCTTACGTGGCCGAGATATTCGGGGGACCCGCATTTTGGAATGGAAAGTGGCATCTTATGGTCGATGTAATCTGGCGGGACAATGGATGTCCAATACGCGAAAAAATGGTGCTAAAGTTCGACACCAAAGAAGAGGCGGAACGGGTGAAAATCGGGACGATAGCAAAGGATAAAACACTTTATGAATTACTGAAATAGCGAGATTTCTGGCAAAATCTCGAAAAACTGAAATGATTATGAGAACTTTTGATCTTGAAGCTGCCAAAGCAGGGGCGCCGGTGTGCACAAGAAGTGGGCTGGAGGCAAGAATTATATGCTATGACCGCCGGGGAGATAGTGATTGCAGGATGGTAGCCTTAGTGAATGCGGGTTATGAGGAACGGGTGCAGTATTATAGCCAAGCAGGAAAAATAATACATAATAAGACTTGCGCAGATGATCTTATGATGCGCGACGACGACTACGCCGAGAAGCTGGCGCGGGGAGAATACGGACCAACTGTCAAAGAAAACTTGACAGTTGATGCCCCAACTTGTAAGTATTCCTTACCAGTTGACCGGGAGTACTGGCGGCGGGTGTACGCCGGGCAGGCAATGATGGGTATATTTGCCGGAAGGAACTGGCGCAAAGATGGGGCGCCGGATTGCATAGAACATGCCCGGAACGCTGTTGAACTCGCTGACGCCCTGATTGCAGAACTGGATAAAACGAACAACAATGAAAAATGATCGAGAAGTGCGCCCTACGTGGGTGCTGTGGTGGCTGCTTGCCATCGTGATTTCAGTGGTGTGCATCGCTTTTACCGGGGTAAAGCGGGCATACGGACAGGATGTCCGGGCGATAAAGGACTCGAAAGGGCGCGTGACTCACACCGTCCGCACCCGTAACGACGGCTCCCGCGAGATTCGGGATGCCTCCGGACGGCTCGAAGGGATCGTCCGCACCGACAACGCCGGTCGGGACCGGGTGTATAGTACGCACGGGACCGTGGAGTACACGGCGGACGCCGACACGACGCGATCAGAACAATTTCAAGCATTTTGATTATATTTGCGTATGGCAGATGAAGTTATTATCGCCGAGGTGCGACTGGACATGATCCCTGACGAAGCCATCAAAGAGTTTAGATGTCGGGGTGGCATAGGCAGCTCCATCAACATCAAGATTCAGAAACTGAAAGAACCCGACAAATGGGGAAACGAGTACTTCATTGCAATAGACTGGGGGAAAGGAAATCACCGAGAGGCGGCTTTCATCGGCAAGGGGCGTAGGGCGCCGTGGCTGAAAGACAATCAGGCGGCTCAGCAACAAACATCCAAGAATCGTTGGGCGCGCCATGACGATGTAGACGAAGAACCATTTTAAAAACATAGATTATGGAATTTGAGATTTTGGACCGATTGCTGGCGACGATTGCCGTCACTACCCAGAATGTCCGCGGCCGTCATTGGACGCTGTACGGAGAGCATTATAAGAGCTGGCATCCTTTTTTCGACGAGGTGTATAAAAAGCTCAACGAAGCGGCCGACAATGTCGCCGAGTTGATCGTTCAGCTGGGCGGAGTTCCAGTGCACAGCATGTCGGGATTCATTGAAACCTCCGTGGTGGCCGACATGGTAACGTTGGGTGACTGGCGGCGTTATGTACGCGAGACCCGCGACGAGCTGGCCGAGATCATCGAGATCATCAACAAGAACGACAAGGAGGGGGTTTGGGATGGCGCCGCATCGAACGACCTGACCCAGATTGCCAGCACCCTGCGGCATTACTACATGTTTGCCGCCCAAACCTTGAAGGAGTAAATGGACGCATATCTGCAAATACTGCGTCAAACGACCGGGTTGGAGTGGATTTCGGAATATCGGTTCCACCCGCCCCGTCGCTGGCGGTTCGACTATGCCTGTCTGGAGTTGAAGATCGCAATTGAGGTCAATGGAGGCAACTTCGTAGGGGGTAGACACTCGAACCCGGTGGCTCTCGGAAAGGAGTACGAAAAGATGTCGCAGGCCGCGGCCGACGGATGGGCTGTTCTGACATGCACCCCCATGTCAAGGGGACTTGAGGTCATGCGATTCGGCGGCGACGCATTCACGAGAATACTGGCAGAAGCCATAACAAATCGAAAACAACTATAACATGGGGAATGAATTGGAATTTGCAGTGGCCATCTTGGCCATCATGTTGACGCTGGAGACATTTGCGCTGCTCTGCGTATTGGTAGGAAGAATACGCCTGCCCGTGGACCTCGATAAAGAGGTTCAGAAAGCCGTGGAGAAGGCATTAATGGAGGTCGTAAAAGATTCGACCGCCGAGAATTTTCCAGCCAAAAAGCTATGAATGCTCTTAAAATTACCGTGTCTCTTCTGATCGGGCTGGCAGTAGGTGTAGTGGGGGGTCGATGGTTATGGCCGGCGGACCCTATCATCGACCGGCAGGTGGCGACAGTGTACTACGAAAAGCCTCAAGCCGGGCCGAGCACCTACCACTCGGTAACGGTGCGGGTACCCAATCTGGTGTTTGCTCCGGTCGATACAGTGACAGTGACGGAAACCAAGATCGTAAAAGTGGGTCCGGATAGCACTGAATTACAGGTAGCTGTAGAGACGCGACCGTACTCAGGCCCGGATTGGTCGGCGCAGGTGAGCGGCCCGGCCATCGGAGACCTCCACCCGCAGTTGGATTGGATGAAGGTAAATCAACAGACGCAGGTCGTGCAAGGCCCGATTCGAAAAACCCGGTGGGGGATAGGAGTGCAGGCAGGGTACGGCGCGGTACTCAAGCAGGATGTGAGGCTGTACCCCTATATTGGAGTAGGCGTATCTTACAATATAATCAGGTGGTAATGAAACAGCAGGAGGAAGAATACAACTATGGCTGGAAAGTCATAGAAGCGGAGTTTCACCGTAGAGCCGACGAGCTGTTTGATTTTCAGTTCAGGCGAAGATTGGAATTTGGAACCGACGTGGCGGATGAATACAAATATACCTCCACCAATAAGAACTATAAAAAAAAGAAACGATGAAAAAGTGGACTTTGATTGCCCTGATCGGGGCTGCGATAGTGCTGATCGCATTGTCGCTTATCAGTAAGACGATGGGTTACGTTATCGTAGCCGCAATGGCCGCAGTATTTGTGGCGTATGGTCTCTTGTGGGCCTACACCAAGTACTGGCCGAGATCGTCGAAATAACAAAGGAAAATAGGGCCATTTGGCCCTATTTTTACATATATGCTCGAATAACCGATCAAGGGTACGTGTTTTTACCGTCGTACGTCACGAAAGAATACGAGCTTACCATCCACACTCCGTCTACGATCAGGATGGTTTGAGATGGAATATTTATAAGATAAGTTGTGGTGTTGTTGGGCTGAGTAAGGGTCAGCGAAAGACCAAAATTGGTCTTGTTGCTCACCACAATTTTGATAGGCACCCCCTCGGAGGACGGGGGTGTTTCCGTGGTAATGGTTATGTTGCGGGCCCGACCCGATGCTTCGATCACCAGCCATGCCCACGGAGTAGCGTGAATGGTGGTGTCTGCAATCGTAGGCCGGTAATAGGGCATATAGGGCATGCCGACAGCAAATGCCATCTTACTGCTGGTCACGGAGCCGGGCGCCAAAATGGAGTTGGTCACGGAGCCGGGCGCCAAAATGGAGTTGGTCACGGAGCCGGGCGCCATCTTGGGGGTAGTGATGGCGGAATCGGCTACTGCCTGCGTCTGCACGATGTTTGCAGGCAGGTTGTTGTCGATGTAGTCCCAGCGCCACAAGGTGCTGATGGATTTTACGTAGGCGATCCATGCCGTGGGTTTCATCATTCCCGCAACCGCGCCGTCCACGATCTCCCACAGGCCAGTTTCGGCTTCGTAGTCGGTCGATGTTCCCGTTTGCTTGGCCGTAGTGACCATGAGGGAATAGACGATGTTCTGGTAGTACGATTGTCCCGTGGACGAGGTTCGGGGCTCTGCCGTGTCGTTCTGGGCTTTGGCATACAGATAGCTGCCCTTCGGGATAGAAAGGGTATCACCGTTCGGAGTCGGGAAAAACTTGCCGTACATCAGCACGCCGCCGCCCTTGTTGATTCGCAGGGAGGTGTTTTGAGGGCCTATCACTCCCTTCAAAATGCAGTAGGGAATCGGGCACGGCCACGCGCCCATCATGCCGAAGATGGTGTCGGCCATCGCGGCAAGGTCCGAGACGAACACCCGGTTGCCGTTCGAAGTGGCTATGAATTTCTTGATTGTTGCCATGTTGGTTAACCGTTAAATTCGGTGATTTTTTTCTTGTCGTCTACGCGGTAGAGATCGACATGCACCCAAGAGGTGTCTTTCTCCAGCCGGATAGGATAGGGAAGTTTGGATGCGTTTTTTTTGAGGATTTCCCGCACGTTGTGAGAGGGGATGGTAGTGGAGAAGTCGAACCCCTGCGCGAGCATATGAGCCGAGACATACAGCAAGCCGGAGCGGGTTTTCGACGCCACCAGATCGCAGATGTTGCATCGCAGGCCCCGCTGGCTGTACTGACCTCCGCCCACCCAGTTGTTGATGGTCATGGGAAGGCCGAGGATGTTGCGGATGGCCACGAGCGTTTCGAGAAATTCATTGGAGAAATACCGCCATGCCTTCTCGCCGTCGCGCTGGTAGACATGAGGACATACCAGCTCTGTTATCTTGAAGTTTTTCTGAACTTCGGCAAGCAATTCTGATCTTTTCATATCGTTATTTTTTGATTAAGTCCTCCATGTCTTTGGCCACGTCCTCGTCCCAGCGCTTCGCCTTGTTGATGGTGAACTGCCGGAGCCACAAGAACAGTTTCGAACCAGAGAGATAGGCCGCGTTTTCGCAAAAGGACCACAGCTCCGTAAAACATACCATCGCGCAGAGAATATTGGGAAGCCGGTCGGCGCCGAAGTCCCCGCCCAGCACGTCATTCCCGATGACATACAATCCGGCGACCGCCATTGTGCAGAAGCCAAATTTGTAGATCGTGCGCCACGCCGCGTCGGAGTAGAAGCACCAGCGCTTCCCGGCGGCGGTCACCCGTTTGTAGGATGCCAGACAGCCGATGACGAAGTCCGTCATGATGAAACATACCATCACAAGGACCAGCGGCCCGATGGGGGCGAAGTAGCCGACGAATCCCAACCACCAGTTGTTACCGAGGGTTTTCACGTAAGGCAGAATCGTGTCTTTGAGGATAGAGGCGAGAGACATGGGAGTTTAATTTACAACTATTGAATATTGGATTCCATAGGCCACAAGGGCGTTCAGGTCTGCGATAAAGTCCGGGTAGACGTCCGCGTTTTTAAGCCCGGCGGGGATGGTCACGACCGGAGCATTCGCCGTACTACCGTATTGATAGAACTCCACGCCCTTCGACATGTCGGCCGAATAGGGGAACATTAGGGTGCCCAGCGACATATCGGAGCTGTATGGGAACATGAACGTGTCGAAAACGGGGGCCGTGGTGACGGTTATCTCCCCGAAGTCCCCGTAGTAGGCATTCAGGTAGGCTTGGATGGAAATACAGCTGCCGTCGTTGGCCGCCAGTGCATAGTATTTCTTGCACCACGCCTCGTATGATTCGATCTTCGGGAACAGCGGCGCCAGACAGCAAAACAGGAACTTGTAGAACACGTTCAGCGTCGGACTGGAGTCGTGGTTGAGCGCATACTGCGGACGCAGGATGTTGAACAAAAGCCACGGTATGGATAGATGTCGAAGCATTACCGGATAGGATTAAATACTACGATGTCAGTCAGGTTTTGCAGTGCCGCGCTGAAATTGAAGTAGCCGGATGCCGGCGTCAGAATGCCGTTGGTAGGCTCGGCGCCGTCGCAGGTGATGCCCACGAAGTAGGCGTCGCGCACGCCCGGCACGCCGGCGAGGGCGGTTTCGATGTCGTTCACGAACACCGGGGAGTCGCCGAGCAGGGTTCCTTGCGTGGTGATAAGGATTTCCTTCACGCTGTTCTTGATCTGGGACAGCGAGTAGGTGTCCAGATAGCGGATGAAGAGCTGGGTGGTGGTTATGATGCTGGGAGTCGGCGACGAGATCATCATGCTGATGCCGAATGCCGATTTGGCCGTCATGTAGTTTGAAAACTCCGCCAGCTGCTCGGCCGTGAGGGCCACGTTGTTGCCGTTCGCATCCTGCGTGCAGACGTGCATGTTGATGACGTTTTTCTGCGCATCCACGCGAATGGCCACCTGCTTGATGATCTGCTTGGCCGGATCGACCGTTTCGTAGCCGTAGGCGTACTTGGACGGATCGACAACCACCAAGTTGTCGCCGGTTTGGAACGCCAGCGCCGTGTCGATGTAGTACTGCTTCCCCATGACCCGCAACGTTCGGGCGGCCGTCTCGATCACAACCTCCGAATTGGACTGATTCAGGAGAACAGTATTGATGGTCTCGGCGAATACCGCGGCCAGCCGGCGCCAGATGGCTGAATTGCTGGTGCTCGTGAGCGACGAGATGGTTTTGACGATGTTGGCTACTATTTGTTCATAAGTGGTCATAAAGATTTCATTAAATTAAGGTACGTACGTGAAATCCAGAATAGGCATGATGGAGCCGCGCATGGTGTTGAACTCGATCGCCGGCGCCGTCATGACGTAGTTTTCGATTGCTACGGACAGCGTGAGGGTGCATCCATCATCGGCGAGCGCCGATAGAGGTATGCCATGCTGGGTCTCCAGCTTTTGTTGCATGTCAATCCACAGATCACTTCCGGAGAATATGTAATACGACCAACCCAGCTCGGTGATTTGGAGGGTTATTTCAACCGTATCCGAAACGTCCTCGGAGCCTACGACCTCAAAGTCCCCCAGCGACGGGATATGGACGTTGTAGGTGGGCTGGAAATAGGAGTTGATAATGCCCGGCGTAAGGTCGTTATTCGGCGCGAATACGGGGTAGATCGACGGCAGGTTGTCGCCGTAGCCGGCATTGTAGTAGGTTTCGTAGACGGCCCCTTCCGTCGGCGCCGCAACGTTATCTGCCAACGCCAGCGAACCGCCGATTATCGCATCGTTCTCGGAATAGAACACCACGTACAGTCCGGCCACGCTGGTGATGGCGGTAGGCAGCGGCAGGTCTATGACGAGCCGAGCCGACGTGTCTTTTTCCACGATGTTGTAACTGAGAATTTCGCCGTTAAGGTACACTACACCCACCATCGTAGTGGGATCGGCCACTATCTGGGTCATCATCGGCCAGCAGCGAAGCTTCACGT
>OJQL01000614.1_pt1 | contig 37273 bp, 30 predicted proteins | sample 1598731 | NCBI WGS metagenome assembly OJQL01 (sample SAMN03922510, study PRJEB24848) | human gut metagenome | isolation source: stool sample | host: Homo sapiens | place: Germany | collected 2010-02
AGAACTGCATCTCCATCTGCTCGAACTCGCGCATGCGGAAGATGAACTGACGGGCCACGATCTCGTTGCGGAAGGCCTTGCCGATCTGCGCAATGCCGAACGGGATTTTCATGCGCCCGGTTTTCTGGACGTTCAGGAAGTTGACGAAGATACCCTGCGCCGTCTCGGGACGCAGGTAGATGGTATTGGCGCCTTCGGCCGTAGAACCCATCTGGGTCGAAAACATCAGGTTGAACTGCCGCACCTCGGTCCAGTTGCGCGTGCCGGAGATCGGGCAGGCGATCTCGCAGTCGACGATGATCTGGCGCAGCTCCGCAAGGTCGTTGGCGTTCAGCGCATCGGCGAAACGCTTGTGCACCTCGTCGCGTTTGGCCGCGGTCTCCGCCACGCGCGGCGACGTTTCGCGGTATTTGGCCTCGTCGAACGACTCGCCGAAGCGCTTGCGGGCCTTCTCGACCTCTTTTTCGATCTTTTCATCCTGTTTGGCCAGCCAGTCCTCGATCAGCACGTCGGCGCGGTAACGCTTCTTCGAATCCTTGTTGTCGATCAGCGGGTCGTTGAAGGCCGACACATGGCCCGAGGCCTCCCACGTCTTGGGATGCATGAAGATCGCGGCGTCGATGCCGACGATGTTCTCGTGCAGTTTGACCATCGAATCCCACCAATATCGCTTGATGTTGTTCTTCAACTCCACGCCGTTCTGACCGTAGTCGTACACGGCTCCCAGACCGTCGTAGATTTCGCTCGAAGGAAACACGAATCCGTACTCCTTGCAGTGCGCTACCAGCTTTTTGAAAAGTTCTTCCTGAGTCATCGTATTCTCTGTTGTTTACTGTTTTTCCAAATGACAAAAATACAAAATAAATGACAACAAGGGTCTTCGATCGGGATTTTATTTCTATATTTGTATCGGCAGCCTGCGAGGACCGCCGACATACGACAATAAAAAGCGCATCGGCTTTTTTCTTACGGGTGAAAATTGGACACTTTCACAGAACGATAAGGAACAAAGGTGATGCCTTCGCTGTTTTCAGCGCGGGCATATTTCCCTATTCTACCGTTCGGGTCGTCCAATACCTCACCTGTGGATACGAAATCTTGCCTGCGCCTTTTGTTTACCGGGACGGGAACAACCCTTTAAACAAAATAAACGAAATGAAAACAGCAAAATTCTTCATGGCGTTCATCGCCGCCGCGCTGCTCGCGTCATGCAGCGACGACAAGGATTACTCGGGCGATTTCGGGCAGATCAAGGTTCCGGACACGCGTCAGTTGGAACAGACGGTCTCCGCCGACGACACGCAGAGCGCACGGGGCGTGACCTTCACCACCGAAGGGGCATGGACCTCGACGATCGCCGAGACCCGCGCCGAAGCGCCCGCCTGGATTTCGATTTCGCCCGACCGCGGCGATGCGGCAGGCAGCTACACGCTGAAAATCACCCTCGAACCCAACACGTCGGGAGCGTCGCGCACGGCGACAATCGTCATCACGTGCGGCACGTCGAAGATCGAGATCACCGTCACGCAGGAGGGCACCAAAGACGACGGCGGCGACGAACCGGTGGAACGCGCCCCGAACGGCCGGCTGGTAAAAATCACCGAGTATGTGGGTCAGGAGGTGGAAAGCGTGGCTGTCATCACCTACGATGACTCCGACGAGAGCCGAAGCCGCATCAAGTCATTCAAAATGTATTGGGACGAAACACTGGCAGATCTCTATGAAGAGTATCTCTTCACCTATGACGACGACAACCTGCTCATCGAGGAGAAACATTACGACAAACTTCCGACCATCTATGGCAAAGAATGGAATTGTCCGGATCCGGTTCTCACTCCACGCGCTTCGTTCATCGGAACAGCCGAGTGCCATGAGATCGCAAGCGGAAACAATTACATTTATCACTTCGACTATTCATCATCAGACGAACAACTCTCTGCTGTGACTTACGAACCGGTCGATGAAGACGGCCCTACGGGAAATAAAGACGAGGACCGCTATATTTACCAGGATCGCGACTGCACGAAGATAACATGGGGCGCCCTTTCGGGAACGGGCGGCACCCAGACCTTTACCTATGGCAATGAGCAAAAGCCCTATGAATTCGAACGTCTCTTTGCCAGTTACCCTGCCATTGACCCGGCACTCTACGTCATCAGCGATCCCGACATGCTGCGCATGCTGGGCTTCCTCGGTCATCAAAGCACCCGCCTGCCCGAAAAAGTGGTCACGAACTGGGGCAGCGACTCGGAAACCGAGACCCTCACCTACAAATACAAGGATCTCACCGGCTGGAAAATCGGCACCCAGATCGAAGGCATGGAGATCACCGTCAAAAGCAGTATATCGCGGGAGGCGCGTTTCGTGCTTACCTTCGACGGAATCTGATTCGTCGCTGTTCCATCGGAAAGCAGCGGTTCCGCAAGGGAACCGCTGCTTGTTTTTTCATGGCCGGAGATCGGGGGACCGCTACCCCATCAGCCCTTCGCGCAGGAACGAGAAATCCCCGTCGCGGGCGATGATGATGTGGTCCAGCAGCCGGATGTCGAACAGCGCCGCGGCGCGCGCCACGCGTTCGGTCAGCGCCTTGTCCTGCGCGCTTGCCTCGGGTGTCCCCGATGGGTGGTTGTGCACCAGAATCAGCTGCGTGGCAAGCAGTTCCAGCGCCCGTTTGACGATCAGCCGGTGGTCGACGACCGTGCCGGTCACCCCGCCCTGGCTGATGCGATAACGCTCGATGACCCGGTTCGACGAGGTGAGGAAGACGGCCCAGCACTCCTCGTAGGAGAGGCGTTCCAGCTGCGGCCGGAACAGCCGCACCACATCGTCGCCCGTATTGATGAAATCGGCCCCGGAAACCCCGGCAGCAACTGCCCGCCGTCCGAATTCCGCCGCGGCCAACAGCATCCGCGCCCGTTTCAGGCCCAGTCCCCCGACCATGCGCAGGCGGGCTTCGGGCTGGTCGCCGATACGCGCCAGCGAACCGTCGTAGGCCGACAGCACCACCTCGGCCAACTGTTCGTCGTCGGTGAGCAGGGCCAGCAGTTCGCGGTCGCTCAAGGCTTCCACGCCCCGCGACGCCATTTTATCGAGGATATTCTTCATAAAAGCAGAAGTGACTATATACGAATTTACACCGTTCCCATCCCGGCAAGCCGGACCAGCTGGACCAGCCACACCCGCAGCAGCGATCTGCGGGCGGCGTTTGAAGCCGGACCCGAATCCCATCTGCCGAGCGGACGCAAACCCGGACAGGAAATGCAACGGGCCACCATCACCCAGGCAGGCCAAAACCCCGTTCGGATACACGAGAAGCAAGCATCACCCCTCAAAACCCATCTTTTGGACGGCCCCCTAAATCCCGCCTTTTAGGCGGGCGCCTTCCAGACTGTCCACCTTGTCCAGCAACGAGGCGCACTGCTCGTCGCTCATGTACTGCGACACGGAGAACGCCGCACGCTGTTCGGCCTCCTTCTTCGAATCTCCGGCTCCGTGGCCGACCTCCATGCCGTCGACCAGCACCGTACAATAGAAAACCGGGTGGTTCGAAGCATATTCCTTGTCGTGCTCCGTGCGGAACTCGATCCGGTGACGGTTCTTCTGGCTCCACTCGATCAGGCGGCTCTTGAAATCGTTCTCCGACTCGGTCAGCTCCTCCAGGTTCAGGTAACGGAAATAAATATCATTGATCAGCAGCCGGTTGACGAACTCGTACCCCTGATCGAGGTAAACCGCCCCCATCATCGCTTCGAAGGCGTCGCCGTAGATATGCTTCTGGGCGATACCCGCACCGCCGTTCGAAATCACATGGACATCCAGCCCGAGGTTCACGGCCAGCGCGTTGAGCGACTGCCGCGAAACGATCTTCGACCGCAGCTGGGTCATGAAGCCCTCGTCGCGGTCGGGATATTCGATGAACAGGTAGTCCGAAGTCACGGCCTCGATCACAGCGTCGCCCAGATATTCCAGGCGTTCGTTGTTGATCGCGCGGCCGTCCTCCAAAACCAAAGAAGCTGACTTGTGAATCAAAGCCAGCTTGTAGAGTTCGACGTTGTGCGGAATGAATCCGAACAGATCGTCGACAATTCTGTAATATGCCCGGTCACGCCCGAAATTCCGTCGGAAAGGACGCAGTAAAAAGTCAATCACGGCGCGGACGTTACAGGGATCAGAGTTTGCGGAAAATGACCGTCGAGTTGTGACCGCCGAATCCGAACGTATTGCTCAACGTGCATTTCACGTCGCGCTTCTGCGCCACGTTGAGCGTCAGGTTCAGTTTCGGGTCGATCTCGGGATCGCGGTTTTCGCAGTTGATCGTGGGGGGAACCACGCCGTGCGTCATCGCGAAGATGCACGCCAGAGCCTCCACAGCGCCGGCAGCACCCAGCAGGTGTCCCGTCATCGATTTGGTCGAGGAGATGTTGACGTTGTAAACGTGGTCGCCCAAAACGCCTGCTACGGCCTTCAGTTCGGGAATGTCGCCCGCGGGGGTCGAAGTTCCGTGCACGTTCACATAGTCGATGTCCTCGGGAGTGATGCCCGCGTCCTTGATGGCGTCGCGCATCGCCTTCATGGCGCCCTTGCCCTCGGGGTGGGGAGCCGTGAAGTGGTAAGCGTCGGCCGAAGCGCCTCCGCCTACGACCTCGCAATAGATCTTCGCGCCGCGTGCCTTGGCATGCTCGTACTCCTCCAGGATCAGCGCACCGGCGCCTTCGCCGATCACGAAGCCGTCGCGGTCCTTATCGAAGGGGCGCGAAGCGTGCTGCGGATCGTCGTTGCGCGTCGAAAGCGCCTGCATGGAGTTGAATCCGCCGACCGAAGGTTCGTTGACCGCAGCCTCCGAACCGCCGGCCACCATGATGTCGGCCTTGCCGTAACGGATGGCGTCGAAGGCGGCCGTGATGCCGTGGTTCGACGAAGCGCACGCCGACACGGTGCAGTAGTTCGGTCCCATGAAGCCGTACTTCATGGAGATGAAACCGGCCGCGATGTCGGAAATCATGCGAGGAATAAAGAACGGGCTAAACCGCGGGGTTCCATCCCCTGCGGCCCAGCCCAGACACTCATCGAAGAAAGATTTGATTCCTCCGATGCCCGAACTCCAGATAACGCCCACCTGCTCCTTGTCGACCTTCTCGAGATCGAGGGCCGAATCCTCCACGGCCTGCGTGGCCGCGATCAGAGCGTACTGCGTAAAAAGGTCGTATTTACGGACTTCCTTACGGTCGAAATACTGGTTCGGATCGTAATTCTTTACTTCACAAGCGAACTTGGTCTTAAATTTTTCGGCATCGAAATGAGTAATGGGTGCGGCACCGCTGACTCCCTTCTCCAGATTCGAAAAATACTCCTCTATATTATTACCGAGCGGGTTTATCGTACCGATGCCCGTAACAACTACTCTTCTTCCTGTCATAAATTTAAGGCTTTATCAGCCGTGAAACGTTGTTTAAGGAAAATTATTTCTTGTGTTCCTCGATATACGAGATCGCGTCGCCGACGGTAGCGATCTTCTCAGCGTCCTCATCCGGGATCTGGATATCGAAAGCCTTCTCGAACTCCATGATCAGCTCTACAGTGTCGAGCGAGTCTGCGCCCAGGTGGTTGGTGAAGCTTGCTTCGGGGACTACCTCCGACTCCTTGACACCCAGTTTGTCGACGATGATCTCGACAACTTTTGATTGAACTTCTGACATAATTTTAATTTTTTAGTTAAACAATTATTTGGAAATAGTTCTTTTACATTTCCAGAGCAATTTTGCGCAAAAGTAACACTTTTTTTATTACTTTTGACAAAATGGCATGTTTTTTTATTCACAACTTTTTCGACATTTAGCACAAAAATTTAATCAATACATTCAAAACCATAGCCTTATGAAATTGCTTCTGATCTCGAATTCGACCAATGCCGGCGAGGAATACCTGCGCTATCCGCTGCCGGAGATAGGGCGTTTCCTCGACGGGGTGCACGAAATCGTCTTCGTTCCCTACGCGGCCGTCACGTTCTCCTACGCCGATTACGAAAAAAAGGTGCAGGCGCGTTTCGCCGAACTGGGCATCCGCGTGCGTTCGGTCCACCGGGCCAAGAACCCCGCGGCCCTCGTCCGCGGGGCCGAAGCGATCTGCGTCGGCGGCGGCAACACGTTCGCACTGGCCAAAAAGATGCAGCAGCAGGGGCTTATGACGGCCATCCTCCGCAAAATCAAGGCCGGAACGCCCTACGTGGGCTGGTCGGCAGGCAGCAACGTCTGCTGCCCGACGATCTCGACAACAAACGACATGCCCATCGTGGAACCGGAGTCGTTCAAGGCCATCGGAGCGGTCAAATTCCAGATCAACCCCCACTACCTCGACGCCAACCCCGCAGGGCACGCCGGGGAGACCCGCGAACAGCGCATCCTGGAGTATATCGAGGCCAATCCGCGCCGCTGGGTGGCCGGACTGCGCGAAGGCTGCATGCTGCGCTGCGAGGACGGGAAACTGGAACTGATCGGCCGACGTCCGATGCGGATGTTCCGCAAGGGAGTCGAAACCTTCGAGGTCGAACCGGGCGGCGACCTGTCGTTTTTATTATAAATAGGTATATCGTTTATGAAAGTACTGATTGCGGGTCTGGGCCTTATCGGAGGTTCGTTAGCCCTGGCCCTTCGCGACCACGGCATCGCAGAGGAGATACTCGGGGCCGAAGGCTCCGAAGAGCATGCCGCCGAAGCGCTGCAACTGGGCCTTGCGGACCGGATAGTAAGTTTCGAGGAGGGTATCCCGGAAGCCGACCTCGTGGTGCTGGCCACCCCCGTCGACACCATCCCGCTGATGGCCGTCAAGGCGCTCAACCGCGCGGGCGGCAAGCAGGTGGTGATGGACATGGGTTCGATCAAGGGCGAGTTGTGCGAGGTGATCTCGATGCACGCCCGCCGCGGGCGCTTCGTCGCCGCGCACCCGATGTGGGGCACGGAGTACAGCGGTCCGAAGGCCGCCCAGCGGGGCGCGTTCACGGGCCGCAGCGTCGTGCTGTGCGACACGGTGCGGAGCGACAAGGACGCCCTGGCCACGGTCGAAGGGATCTTCCGCACGCTGGGCAGCCCAGCCGTCTACATGGACCCCGAGGAACACGACCTGCACGCGGCCTACGTCTCGCACATCTCGCACGTCACCTCGTTCGCGCTGGCGCTCACGGTGCTCGAAAAGGAGCGCGAGGAGCGCCACATCTTCGACCTGGCGGGCGGCGGTTTCGAGAGCACGGTGCGCCTGGCCAAGAGTTCGGCGGCAACGTGGGTCCCGATCCTGCTGCGCAACAAATACAACGTGCTGGACGTACTGCGCGAACACATACACCAGTTGCAGATCATGCGCCGGATGCTCGAACGCGACGACGCCGAGGGGCTGAAAAACGCCATGGAGCGCGCCAATACCATCCAACGCATCATCCGCTGATGACCGCGGCAGCCGAAACGGGCCGGGCCGGCGAGCGCGCCGCAACGGAATACCTCCGGCGTGCGGGGTACGAGATCTGCGCGCTCAACTGGCGGCAGGGCCGTTACGAGCTGGACATCGTGGCCCTCCGGGACGGCGTGCTGCATTTCGTGGAGGTCAAGACCCGGCGCGAGGGATCGCTCACGCCGCCCGAGGCGGCCGCCACGCAGCGCAAGTTACGGGCCTTGTCCCGCGCCGCATCCTGCTACCTGCGCACCGTGGGCTGGGAGGGCGAAGTGCAGTTCGATCTGGCGGCCGCCGAAGCCGCCGCCGACGGCTCCGTCCGCGTCGAACTGATCGAAAACGCGCTGGAATACAACTGGTAATTTTGCAGTTCCGACAAATTGTACTATCTTTGCCGGACTGAAAAAGAACTGCCTGACGTCGGGTCACCGGGCGCGGGCGTTAGAAACTGAAAACTCAACACCGTAAATACCGATGTGGTTCTATAATTTCGGTCTGATTCTCTACGTTTGGGCCATCCGTCTCGTGGCTCCGCGCCATCCGAAGGCCCGCCTTTGGATCGAAGGCCGCAAAGACCTCTTCCGACGCATGCGGGAGGCCATCGCCCCCACGGACAGGATCGTCTGGATACACGTCGCGTCGCTCGGGGAATTCGAACAGGGCCGCCCCATCATCGAACAGCTTCGCAAGACGCACCCCGAATACAAGATTCTCCTGACCTTCTTCTCACCTTCGGGCTACGAAATCCGCAAGAACTACAAGGGCGTCGACTACATCTTCTACCTCCCGCTCGACACGCCGCGCAATGCCCGCCGCTTCCTCGACGCCGCACACCCCGAAATCGCCATTTTCGTCAAATACGAGTACTGGCTCAACCTGCTCCGCGAACTGCGCCGCCGGAAAATCCGCACCTACGTCGTGTCGGCCATCTTCCGCCGCAATTCGGTCTTTTTCCGTCCTTACGGCGGCATGTGGCGGCAGGCGCTGGAGTCGTTCGACGTGATGTTCGTGCAGAACGAGGAGTCGAAGAAACTGCTGGCGACGCTGGGTTTCGACAACGTGCTGGTGGCCGGAGACACGCGTTTCGACCGTGTGGCGGAGATCGCCCGCGCGGCCAGGCACATCGACGTCATCGACCGCTTCAAGGGCGACAACCGGCTGTTCATCGCCGGCTCGACGTGGGAACCGGACGAAGAACTGCTGATCAGGCTGATGAACGACAATCCCGACGTGAAATTCGTCGTCGCGCCCCACGAAATGGACGAGTCCCGCATCGCACGGCTGATGGCCGAAACCAAGGGCGGCGCGCTGCGCTACACGCAATGCACGCCCCGCACGACGTACGGTTCGCGGCAGCTGCTGATCCTCGACACGGTGGGTATCCTCGCCTCGGTCTACGGCTATGCCACCTGGAGCTATATCGGCGGCGGATTCGGCGTCGGCATTCACAACACGCTCGAAGCCGCGACGTTCGGACTTCCGGTGGCCTTCGGACCCAATTACCGGAAATTCAAGGAGGCCCGCGATCTGGTGACGCTCGGCGCCGCCCGTTCGGTGACCAACTACGAGCAGCTGCGCACGTGGTTCGTGCCCTTGCGCGACAACGAGGAGTTCCTGCTGAAAACCAGCCGCATCGCCAAGGATTACACCACCCGTCACCAGGGAGCCACGGGTATAATCGTCAAAACGATCTTCCACTAAATCTCTCCGGCAGCCCCTCCTCCGGCTTGGAGCCGGCTCGGCGGCGTTTCCGCCGCTGCCGCCGCCGTTACAACAGCGGCGGGCAGGCGAATGACCGCATGCGAACGGCGGGCAGCAGCCACAGTCCCGGCACACGATAGCTGCTGAAACGGCGGACAGCAGCCCCGTGAACCGGCCATCCCGACTTCCGGAAAGCCGTTCTGCCGCAAGCGGCAAATTCGCGGGATTTCCTCCGGCTGTTTCCAAATTCAAAAGAAGACTCGTGCATCGAAAAAAGCAGGACGGACGGAACGTACGTCAAGTACCCGTCCATCCGCCCCGCTTAAAAGATTGTACGGAAAGCCGCCTGCAAACCGGGAGCGTCAGCGCTCGAACAACAGGGCGTCATTCTTCGGATGCTTGTACCAGTCCTTTTCACGGGAACCGCCCGAAGCGCTTTTGAGGAACCAGTAACAGTTGTCGATGCTCTGCATCTCCTGCGGCCACCCGAACTTCCACGAAGCGTCGTCGGGGTCCGAGAGCGGAATGTCCAGCACGCTGGGATACTCCGCCGTATTGAAGCTCGACGGATAGATATAATACTCCGATTCGTTTTTCAGGCAGGGAACCACGTCGCCGTAAAGCGTTTGCACGACAGGCTCGCCGATGGGTTCGAAGGCCTGCGCCGCATAGACGTTCTGATACCCTTTCAGGCCGGAAAGGAACGGCTGGAAACCCTTCGAATCCCGGAATCCGAAACTGTTGGACATATGCGATCCGGTCGCCATCAACTGCACGGTGATCTGCTTGGCCCGGTTCTTCGACTGGTAGTAATCCTTGATCTCGTATTGAATCACCGCATCGTTGAAGTCGAAATCGCCGCGGTACGGATAATTGTCCTCGAACAGGTAAAGTCCGACGGAGGTCTTGCAGGCGATCTCTTCGGGGTCCTTGCTGCCGCTGTTGCCGATCTCGACCTCCTCGTCGGGGGCGATGGTCTTCGGGTTGCTCTCGATCATACAGAGAATGTCGTTGTAGTCGCCGTCGTACTTCGCGCCTTCGGTCACCACACGGTTCTCCATGCCGAGGATATTACCCTGGAAATCACCCTCCGTGACATGGCAGATATAGCCGTTGGCCAGATGCTTGTCGACGATCCGGCAGGTCTTCTTGTCGTCCTGGTAGGTCAGCGTATAATCCCGCACGCGCTCGTTGAGCCGCGGCGTGGTGAAGCGGAATCCGCCGTTGCTCACCGTGCTGTTGCCGATGTAGACGAACCCGAGGTTCACGCCCTTGGGGAATGCACCCAGCTTGTAGCGTTTGTAAGAGGCGATATTCGAGGTGAACTCTTCCTTGGTGTAGAATACCCAGCTGCGCTGCGCCTGAACCTCGGAATAGGGAATCCCGACCACTTCGCCGTTCTTCACCCCGTAGAAGGTGCAGTCGCCGAGCGTCAGCGCATCCCGTTTCGAAGACGGATAGGTGTAGAACCAGAGTTTGCCGAAAAGCTGGCTCTGGCGGCAGCCCCCGTCGCCGAGGAACGTAAGCCAGATCTCCGCCTCGTCGAAATCGCCCGAACTCGGCGTCTGGTCGATCACCAGGTCGGTGCACTTGAAAAGGTTGTCGCCCCGGACGTTATTGGTCTTTTCGGGGAAATAGATGCTGTTGACGGCCGTCATGACCCGGGCGCTGACCGGATTCACATCGGCGGCGCGGGTCTGCGGACGAAGCCGGGCAGCGGCCGTGACCGACAGGTTCCCCACCTCGTAACTTTTCATCTCGCCCTGCGCCACGACGTACAGTCTTTCAACGTCCTTCGGCACGTCGAGCGTGGTCGAAACCGGCGTGAAACCCGTCAATGCAGGCTGTTTCACGAGCGCCTCCTCGTCGTAGGGATTCCCGAAGTACACCGCAAAGTACTCCCCGGCAACCTCGGAAGCGATATTCACCGACACGGTCGTCCGGTTGTCGAACTCCCTGGTATACTCCTCATAAAATTCGGCGTTGTCGACATCCTTGTCGATACACGACGCGGCCGACAATGCCGCGAGCACGAATGCCAGTCTGGAAATGTGCATGGTTCAAACGTTTGATCGCTCAAAGATACACATTTCCGACCAAAAACCAAATCAATCCGTCTGTTTTATCAATTTTCCGCTCCGTACAGCGATTCGCAGTATTTCTTCAGCTCCTTCCACGGATAGTACGGGCCTCCGGCGAGGGGCAGGTTGGCGTCGCGTTCGTTGTGCAGCACGCGGACGCGGACGTCCCCTGTTTCGGGATTGCGGAAGAAGATGAACTGGACGTTGGTTCCCATCGGTGTCACCGTATGGGCGTTCCACGCCGCAGCGACGTCGTCGAGCGACTCCACGCGGGCACAGGCGCCCTCGGCGCGCAGCAGGGCCAGCAGCGGAACCACATAGGTGTCGTGGCCGAAACGCAGCGAGGCCGAAAGGTCCGATTCACCCGCAACGACGCGGTCGGCCGTCTCGACGATATTGCGCAGCAACGGCCTGGCGTCGGCGACGAGCGGATCGCCGAAGCGGGCCGAAGGTCCCATGATCAGGTAACGGCGAAGGTTCTCGCACTCCCAGAGCGCGTAGAGTTCCTTCTCGGTGAAGATTTCATAGAACGGCTTGATGCCCAGATGGCTGACATCCTGCGTGATGGCCGCCAGCATGAAAAGGTCCTCCATCAGGTCCAGCGGCTCGTCGATGCATCCGGGATCGGTGACGAGCGACTTCACGAACCGGTCGGGATTCACACGCACGCGGGTAAGGCTGTCCGCGACTGCCGAAGCGGCCTTGCGGCTCGCCTTGAGCGAGGGTCCGTTGGCCAGGTAACAGAGATCGCGGGCGCTCGCATCGCGCGTGGCGCTGATCGCGGGATTCAGCTCCTTGAGGCGTTCGTTGAAAGCCGCCATGCTCAAAATGCAGCGCGGAACCTGCGTCGAGCGGCTCTCGATACGGCACACGCGGCCCCCGTCGGTCGAAAACACCCCGGGATAGGCGGCGAACATCCGCCCGGCGATGTCGCGGTGTTCCTGTACGCCGCGGGGCGAGAGGTCGCCGTAGCGTTTGCAGGCATCGGCGGCCAGCATCTCGACCTTGGCCAGCACCTCGCGGCCCTTGGGGGTCAGCGCCCCGGCCTTGTCGGCCTTGCGCAGCGCGGCGAGCGGCTCGGCATAAGCCTCCTCCTTCGAGTGATAGCGGCTTCCGTGACGGCCGTAGTGGCTGATGTAGAACGGCTCGTAGCCGTCGGGAACCGGTGCGGCCGGACCGGACCGGTACTCGTAGGAGTGATAGATGCCCGCGGAGAGTTCGGGACGGGCGGCCAGTTGGGCAGGGGTGGGCTGCGCCGCAGCGCAGGTCGCGGCCAGCAGCAGCAGGGCCAGCAGACGGGTTTTCAGTGTAAGGTATCTCATAGTCAGCATTTGTTGGTCATAATCCGGAGTACGAGGCAGTCGGTCTCGTTCATGCCGTCGCGGCCGATGGCGGTGAGGTTGCGGATACATTTGTCCACATCTTCCTCGATGATGCCCTCGACCGGGGTGACGCAATGGCCGTCCATGGCCATCATGGCCGACAGCACGGCGGTAGAGACGCCGCTCGTGAGCTTCATCGCACAACTGGGTTTGGCCCCGTCGCAGATCATGCCCGTCAGGTTGGCGATCATGTTCTTCACGGCCGCGGCCGCCTGGTCGTAGCCGCCGCCCATCAGGTAGGTGATGCCGCAGCTCGACCCCGTGGCCGCCACCACGCAGCCGCACAGCGCCGACAGACGGCCCAGGCTCTGCTTGATGTAGATGACCGTGAGGTGGCTCAACGTCAGCGCCCGGATCGTCTGCTCCTCCGAAGCGTGCGTCTCCTCGGCGTAGACCACCACGGGCAGCGTCGCGGCGATACCCTGGTTACCGCTCCCCGAATTGCTCATCACGGGGATCATCGCCCCGGCCATGCGGGCGTCGCAGGCGGCGGAGGTGTAGGAGAGTATCCGCGTGAAGATGCTGTCGCCCATCACCTTCCGTTCACGGTCGCAGCACAGCGTGCGGCCCACGCAGTGGCCGAACTCGCCCGCGAAGGAGCGTTCGGCGGCAGCCTTGTTCAGGCGGCTGGTTTCGAGGATGAAGCGCAGTTCGTCCAGTGGCGAGGTCATGGCGAAATCCCATACGCGCGCGAGGGTCAGGGACACGTCGTCGTCCTCTCCGCCGTCCACCGCCGGGGTCCGCCTGTCGAGCAGCACCTCGCCGTCACGGCTGACGAAGACGAAGGAGGTATGTCCCCCGGCGATGACCGCCACGGCCCTGTGGCCGGCGGCTTCGGCCTCCGCCTCGATATAGAGTTTTTCGTCGGCGTCCTCTTTCAGGCAGATCGCGATGCGCCGCCCGTCGATCATGCGGCGGCCGCGTTCGACGGCTTCGGGCGTCACGTCGCGCAGCACCTCCAGCTGGTATTCCGAACGCCCCACCAGCGCCCCGAGGGCTACGGCGATCGGCAGTCCGATCATCCCCGTGCCGGGGATTCCGACGCCCATGGCGTTCTTGAGGATGTTGGCGCTCAGGCGCACCGTGATTTTTTCGGGTTCCCCGTCCAGCGTCTCCGCGGCGCGCGCCGTGCAGAGCGCCACGGCAATCGGTTCGGTGCACCCGATGGCGGGGACCACCTCCCGGTTGATCAGGTCTATGATTTGGTTGCGTTCGGCTTGAGCTATCATGATCGGAAATTTCTTGAATCGCAAATATAACAAAAAAACACTATTTTTGCCCTATCTGAAAGCATTACAATGATGGAAAATCCGAAAAATCGCAGTTGGAAAGTCCTCACGAGCGAATATCTCGCCCGCAAACCGTGGTTCACCGTGCGCCATGAAAGCCTCGAACTGCCCGACGGACGCCGCATCCCGGACTACTATGTGTTCGAATACCCCGACTGGATCAACGTCACGGCCGTCACCCGCGACGGACGGTTCGTGCTGATCGACCAGTACCGCCACGGGCTTGGCGAAACGTCGTACGAGATTCCGGCCGGCGTGACCGAGCCGTCGGACGCCTCGCCGCTCGCCGCGGCACAGCGCGAACTGATGGAAGAGACGGGCTACGGCGGCGGCCAGTGGCGCCTGCTGACGACCCTTTCGGCCAACCCCGCCACGCAGAACAACCTCACCCACTGCTACCTCGCCACGGGCGTCGAACCGCTCGGCGAACAGCACCTCGATCCGACGGAAGACCTGCGCGTGCACCTCATGACGCGCGAAGAGGTGCTGGAACTGCTCCGCACCGACCGTATCCGGCAGGCCCTGATGGCCGCACCGCTGTGGCGTTATTTCTGTGAAAACAAGGCGTAGAAGCGGGCGTCACCAGCTCCGGATCCGGGCGTCGAGCCACGCCAGACGCATCGAATAGCTGGCTTTCAGGCGGTCGACGGCCTCGTCGAACGTGAGCAGTTCGTCGCCGTTGGGCATCTGTACCTCCGCATCGGAAATCTTGATCTCGGGCCAGCGCGCCAGGTTGCGGTGAGCCGAGTCGGAGATATAGTCACGCTGCGCCTCGATGTAGTCGGGCACGGTGGCGAGGAACGGATAGAGCGCCTCCCAGCGTTCGCGCGCCTGCCGGCGGATCGCACGGCTCTGGAACAGCCGCGAATACCACATGCTGCTCTCCCGGACCATCCACCGTTCGGCGTCGGCGAGCGTCAGCGTGCCGTAGTCGAAATCCCAGACCGGCCCCGCCGTCAGCTTGCCCCCGCGGGGCTTGTGGATGTAAAAACTCTTGGGATGCTTGATCTCCTGATTGCCCATCAGCTCGTTGACGATCCAGTAGTCGACGAACGACCCGATGTCGAACATCGCCGCCGGATCGCGGTAATCCTTGTCGAAAAGCAGGTTGTCGGCCTCGTTGAAGTAGGTGCGGATATACCGGAACTGCGCCGCGGTGATCGACTCGTCGGGCGACTTGATGTTGACCGGCATGTCGGAATACGACGAACGGAATTTGTTCATCTCGTCGAAATAAGAGTCCATTTCGAGCAGGTAGCCGCCCGTGAGGGCATCGCCCTCGTTGTCGTCGGTGGTCAGTTCGTCGATATTGAGACGGTTTTCGTCGATCTTGATCTGCTCGACGACCAAGTAGTTGCCCAGGTATTCGCCGTTGAACCACACCTCCGCGAAACGGGTGCGGGGCGTCCATTGCAGCGAGGTGTGCGACGCCACGTAATGCGCCACGCGGTTGCGCATCAGCGTCCGGTCCATGTAGTTGGCGATCAGACACCAGCGTTTGTGCTTCGGCATGCCCAGTATTTCGGTCTTCTTCGAGAGTTTCAGCGCATAGGGCTTCTTCTCCCAGTTCCACGTCGAGTTGCCGCGGCCCTTGACCTCGGCCGCCATCTCGGGCAGATCGTCGAACCCGCCGTTGCCCTCGATGCGGATCGCCCCGGCGATCCACGTGTCGGTGTCCTCGACCGGAGCTGAAGCCGTGACATAGATCACGGGCAGCCCGGCGGCCGCCGCCGGGGAACTTCGGAGCGTGAACGGTTCGGAGGTCATCCGCTGTCCGCCGACCTCCACCGTGAGACACACCCGCTCGTCGTAGGCCTGCCCCGTCGCCGGGTCGGTGACGAAGAGCGAGAACTGCCCGCCCACCGGCCCGCTCCACCCCGTCACCGTGCATCCCGAGGTGAACGATCCGCCGGGTGCGGCCGTGATTTCGACGCGGGAAACACTCCACGCATCGTTCCAGGGCGTGAGCGCGAAGCGCAGGCAGCCCGTCTCGCTGCGTTCCAATTCGAGCGTCTGCGACGAGAGGGTGATTTCGAGCGGCTTGCCGGGACCTTCGTCCGGGTCCGAACAGCCGGCAGCCAAGAGCGGCAGCAGGGCCGCCGCGATCCGGAACATTCTATTGACGTACATCTTCATAGCTTCCATCGACATAATAACCTTTTTCCGCCTCCTTGCCGTCGACCAGCTCCTTCACGATACCGTTCTTGAGGTTGTGCTCGCGGAACAGCTCCTCGTAATCGCGCGTGTAGGCCGCATCGGGCACGACATTGACGTCGAAGCGGAGCTTCAGGACTCCCGCCGGGAGGATGTTGCCGTAGACCCAGACGGTATGCTCCACCGCGCCGACGTTCTTGTTGCTGTCGTACGTCAGGCGGATATGCTGCGTACGCCCCGGGGGCACGATGATGCGCGACTTGCGGTCGGCGACGAGGCATCCGCACGAGGTCTGTATCTCATGGATCACCAGCGGGTTTTCGCCCGTATTGGTCACCGGAAACATCAGTTCGAGTTTCTGCCCCTGCAAAATCGGGAAATAGTGCCGCACAGGATCTTTGGCCTCGACGGAGGTCGGCTGCACCCGCTTGCTGCAGGAGGAAACGAACATGGCTGCGAGGAGCAGCACGGCGTATGTCAAACCGCTTTTTCGCATAACTACGGAATCAAGTAAATTTCATCGGCCGCAAGCTGCGTGCGCCCGCCTTCGGGCCGCAGCGCCCGGATCGTTATCCGCTCCGCGCCCGAGAGGTCCACGAGACCGGAAACCGTGAAGATCCGCCCCGCGGCGTCGGGCTTCGGCACGAAGGCCCGGTACAACGCGCCGTCCTTGTAAACCTCCACGCTCCGCGGCGCACGGAGACGGTGGCGGGGCATGTCGAGGAACGACATTTCGAACCGCTGCGCCCGGGAAGCCGCCCCGGTGGGTATTTCGACCTCCAGGTCGGCCGAACTGATGTGCCAGCCGTAGTGATACCCGACCGGCAGTCCGCGCACCCCGTCGGTCAGCACCCCGAGGTCCTCATAGCCTTCGTCGGGCCTCGAAACGGCCTTCAACCCGGTGTCCGGCAGCAGGTTCGACACCGTTTCAGCCTGGAAAATGCGGCTGCGCCACGCGCCGAGATACTCCCCGACCGGGAGTCCCGATTCGCCGACGTGTTTCATGCCGGCGAAGGAGGCGCACTCCTCCAACGCCGCGAGCCATTGCCCGGCCTGCGGCCTCACGCGGAGACTCCCGCCCCTGCGCTCCATACATCCGGACGGTCCGGCGGCGTGGTTGCGGGCCACTTCGAGCCGCGTATAGCTCAAGGCCGTCAGCAGTTCGTGCAGCTGCCGCCGCTCGGCGCCCTTCGCCGTGGGAAGGACGCGCCCCAGTTCGTCGTAGAAGGCGGCGAACTTCGCGGCATCGAGCCACGAAGCCTCCGCATCGCGGATACCGCCGTAGAGGTTCAGCCCCCTCGCCGAAGCCGCGGCGCGCCGTTCGGCCTGCACGCAGAACCCCGCCAGCAGGTCGCCCGACTTCGGGTAATTCGCGGCGAAATAACGCCGCATCAACGTCCCGACCGGCTGGCCGGGATCGCGCAGCAACGACGCGAGCACATAGGTCCGCACATCGTCGAAAGGCACGTAGTCGTAACCGCTGCCGTTGAGAAAAATGCCCTCCACACCCTTGTCGCGGTAGAACCGCAGCCGTTCGCCCATCCGTTCCAGCACGGGAAAGGGCGTGAGGTAGTCGTCGAAATTCTGGATGTAATCCCAGATGTAAACGTTGTCGGTAACGTCCTTCCAGCCATCGAGCCGCACGGCGAACTTCTTCCCCGAAGCGGATTTCAGGGCGCCGGCCGACAGCGGCAGTTCCATCGCGCTGACGATCACCCCCGTATTGGCGGGCATCCGCACGGCGGGAGGCTCCCCGGTCGAGAGGTAACCCAGCGTGAAGAACGTATGGTGCGGGAAACGCGCGGCCAGCCGCCCGAGGATCCGCATCACGGCCGGAGTCGCGGTCCGGGAGGTATTGCCCGCAGCCGAGCAGGCCTCGCAGGTGCAGATGGCGTCGTTGTCGGCAGGCGCGATCACGAACCGCGCCGGGAGCGTGCCGCCCTCGCCGAAATTGTCCGCAACGTACTCCTCGATGCGGCGGAAAGTCTCGTCGGACGAGAAGCAGAACTGCCCGTCGCAGGTTTCGCCGCCGACCGTGGCGAAGACTTCCTTCGGAGCGTCCGTCAGCACGCGGTCCAGCTGGTGGCCCCAAAGTCCCCATCCGGTCTCCACATTGTCCGTCGAAAGGATTCCGGCCAGGTCGTCATCCTGCGCCGCAGGGGTATAGACCGCCCGGTATGCGAATGCGAATGCGAACCGCCCCGCCGTATCGCGCAGTCCGACCGCCGCGGGCGGCAAGTCCGCGGCGTCGATGCGCCGGTCCTCCCCGGCGAGCGATTTCATCAGCTGGTATTGCAGCCAGAGCATCGTCCGCTCGTCGCGGGCTGCGATCAGCACGCCCCGGCGGCTGCGCTCGACGCGGAAATCGCCTTTCAGCAGCGTGTCGATCCGCACCGTCAGCCCGAACAGCTCCCGGTCGCCGGTCCCTTCGTCCGGAACCGTCCGGATGCCGCCTTCGGCGCGCCGCCGCAGGTGATCGCGCAGGTATCCGGCCCAGCGTGCGTCCTGCTTCGAGGCGTCGTCGGCAGGCGCGACCGCATAGCCCCCGCACTCCGCGGGCGACAGCGCCGCCGCGGAGCAGCCCGCCCCGGCGAGGAGCAGACACAGCGTCGCGCAAAAGACGGCCGCCAACCTTTCAGAACGAGATATACAACTGCACATAAATATTGTACATGTTTTTATAACGGGTCTGAATCGTATCGTAACCCAGGCGTTTTTCGGTATAATAGGTGTACCACGTGCCGAGCAGCCCCAGCGTGAGGTTAGGCGTAAACATATACTGACCGCCCATGCCCACCATCGTATTGGCGTGGTCGAAGGTTCCCGGCAGCGCCCGGTCGAGCACCGACAGTTCGGGAGCCGAACCGATGCCCGCCATGCCCACGACATACGACCGGCCGTCGTCCACCGGGTAATAGCGCACCTGGGCCATCGCGTTGTAGTAGAATTTCGAGTCGATGACGAAGAAATCGCACTTGCCGTTCAGCCACACCGGACCGAGGAACTTCGCGACGCCCGGTCCCACGGACCAGAGGTTGCGTCCGTCGAGCCGGCGGTAGCCGACGCGGGCCTCCGCCTCCCAGTCGCGGCGGAAGAACTTGGTCAGCGAGGCGTTGGCCATCCACGCGGGGAAATACCGGTCGGACCACGCGAGGTTGACCATCGTCTGCCAGTCGCGCGGGAACTTGTGGATCCACTCGCCCTGCAGCTGGACGCCCACGCCGCCGCCGTCGAACGAGGTGGCGTTGGCATTGATGTCCTCCTCGCGCTCGCCGTTGCGGCCCGCATAGTTGACGCGCCCCGTATAGGTGTTCCCGGGCTGTTTGCGCGAATATTGCAGCGTGGCGACGGACTGGATGGCATCCTCGTCGCCGTAGCGCGACTGGAGGTACTCCAGCCCGATCTCGTTCCGGAGCATCCCGTAGCGCAGCCCCTTGAGGTGGCGGTTGAAGGCATAGTGTTCGGCGGCCGAAGGCTCGTAGTTCTGCTGGTAGAAATAGGCCAGCCCGTACTCCTTTTTCTTCTCGTAGGCGAGTCCCTTGGCATAGAGCAGCGACTTGTTCCGGGCGTCGTAGTGCAGCGCCGTGTCGAGCACCGTCAGCGCCTCGTCGGGACGCCCCCTGCGGGTCAGGTCCAGCGCCCGGTATTCGCTGCTCTGCGAGAGCGCCCCCGTCAGCTGGGGGTTGCCCGGATAGTCCCACAGTACGGGCCGGATCAGCTCGATCGAAGCCTCGTACCTCCCCTCGGCGTCGAGCGACGCGGCTTTCTTGGCCAAATAGAACGGCTCGCGGGGATGGCGTTCCAGCCCCCGGTCGGTATATTCGCGGAACACGTCGTCGCGGCCCATCTGCGCGGCGGCGTTGATGGCGTAGCGCAAAGCCAGGTCGTTCGAGGGGGCCAGCGCCAGCAGCTGGTCGGCCTCCGCGAAGGCATGGGCCGTGGCGCCCTCGTCGAGGCATTGCCTGATGTAGGGAATGGCGATGTCGGCATAACCCGCCACGTAGAAGTCGCGCATCTGGGGATCGGCGCGCCCGATGGCCCCCAGGTAGAGGTACATCGCCTCGGAGGTGCGGCCCATGCGGTCGAGCACGTACGCCCGCTTGCCGACGAGGTTCTCGGTATCCGGGAAGCGCGTCGCAAGCGTGTCCAGAGTCGCCATGGCGTCGTCGTAACGCTTCATCCGGATCCGGCAAGAGAGTACCTTCTCCCACGCCGCGCGGAGCGTCTCCGCGTCGGTCCGCTGGCGGGTGACAAACATCGCGGCGGGCAGCGCCTCGGTGTAGAGTTCCTGCTCCATCAGGCGGTCGGCGCGCTGCAACTGCATGCGGCACAGCGCATCGGTCAGTTCCCCGTCGCCGGGATAGCGTTCGCAGAGCAGCGTCAGCCGGTTGAAGGCCTGCCGCTCCTCGCCCATGTTGCGGTAGATCAGGTATTCCTTGTATAACAGCGGCTTGTCGTCGCCGTAGTAACGGCGCATCTCGCGCAGGTAGAAAAGCGCGTCGTCGTTGTAGCCGCGCAGCATCGAGGTATTGAGCAGGTAGTCGACCACCTCGCGGCTGTGGTCGCCGCGCTCGAAGGCCGTGCCGTAGAGCACGTAGGGGTCGCGCTGCCGCTCGGCGCGCGCGGCGTCCAGCACCAGCGTACTGTAAAGCCGTTGCAGCTCGGGCGTGCTCCGCCTCCGCATGCGGTCGCGCATGAAGGCCAGCGCCTCGGGATGGCGGTTCATCTCGCTCAGAATGCCGACCTTCTTGTAGACCAGCGTCACGCTGCCCGGCAGGGCCGCCAATCCGCGCGAAGTCCAGGCCAGCGCCTGCTCCTGCTCGCCCTCCTGCAGGTGCAGGTTGATGATGTCGAGGTAATACTGTTCGTTGTCGGGAACGCTTTTCAGCAGTTCCTCAAGCGTCAGGATGGCCGTTTTCCGATCCCCGGCGCGCTTCTGACGCTGATAATTCAGCTCCATCGAGTAGACCAGGTCCCTGTGCAGCACGGTGTCCTGCGGATAGATCTGGTTGATGCGTTTGAGCAGCCGGTCGGCCTCTACGTGGTTGCCCTGCTTGCGGTAAAGGTCGATCTTACGCCGCCACAACCCCCGCCAGTAGGGATTCACCTCCAGCAGTTCGTTGACGAAGCAGATGGCGCTGGAGTAGTTCTGCGTGATGTCCTCGACGTCGACCAGCAGCTGCTTGGCCTCGACGTTGTCGTAATTGAGGTCGACGGCCTTGAGCAGGTAGTAACGCGACTTGTCGTAATCCTGCCCGTGGAACCAGTATCTGCCCATCAGGTATTGCAGGTTCGAGGCGAGGTCGTACTTGGCCAGACCCTCGTCGAGCAACTGCTTGCCCTCCTCCCACTGCTCTTCGGAGAAATAGTCCCGGACCTTTTCGGCGTACTCTTCCGGCGTCATGTCCCGCGCTACGGCGTGCCGGGGCGCCAGGGCCAGTAGACACACACAGCCCGCAAACAGGAATCTTGTCAAGGTTCGTATCGAATTCTTCATACTGTCCACAGGGTTTAGAGGTCATTACCGGAAATCCCTCCAGGTGAGGGGGGGGGAACTTTCGGCCCGTCCATCGGAATCGGCTCCTCGCGCTGGCTGAATCCCTTGCGGGTCATCTTACCCCACTTGTAGTCGCGGGACATGAGGTGGTTGAGATAACCTTTCAGCGAGAAGAAGGTGATCAGCGGATGGTAGATGAACGGTTCGAGAATGGACGCGGCAATGATCCAGATATATTCGTAACCCCGCCGGTAGAGCGTGCCCAGATAATAGTCGTAGGCGACGACCACCAGCGAGAGGAACTGGCAGAAAAGGTAGATGGCCAGGAAAATCACCCACATCGTGTGCCAGTTGACGGCTCCGGTGAAGGCCAGAAACAGGAACAGGATGAATCCCGTGGCCTCGATGATCGGGGCCAGAAACTCGAAGATGACCATGTAGGGCAGCGTGACGAGCCCCGTCTGGCGGTAGGTCTTGTTGAAGATCATCTTGCGGTGGATCATCAGCGCCTGGAACAGCCCGCGACCCCAGCGCGTACGCTGGCGGTAGAGCACCACGAGGTTCGGAGGCCCCTCGGTCCAGCAGCAGGTCTCGGGGACCTGCACGACCTTGTAGGGGCGCGAGAAGTCGCACATGTAACCCACCATGCGGGCCAGCAGGTCCATGTCCTCGGCGAACGACATCGGGTCGTAACCGCCTGCCGCGATGGCGATCTGACGGTCGAAAAGCCCGAATCCGCCCGAGACGTTGGGCATGGCGTTGATCGCCGACCACCCCATCTTGCCCACCAGGTAGGAGCGCATGTACTCCAGATTCTGGAACAGCGGGATCGGCGTATGGGGCGGCCGCACCTCGACCACCTGCCCGTTCTCGATCTTGCAGCCGTTGGCCATGCGCATCGTGCCGCTCACGGCGATCACGTGCTTCGACGACGAGAGCACGGGCCAGATACAGCGGTAGAGGGCGTCGCGGCGCAGGATGCAGTCCACGTCGGTGCAGATGAAGTAGGGATACTGCGCGGCGTTGATGCCGGCATTCGAGGCGTCGGCCTTCGTGCCGCCGTTCTCCTTGTCGACGACGATCAGCCTGTGGTACTCCGGATTCGTCGACTTGAGCACGCGCCGGAACGGCTGGGTCTTGATGCGCTCGATGTAGGCGAACGGAACCTCGACCAGCTCGTAGTGTTCGATCAGCTTGTCGAGCGTGGAGTCCCTGCTGCCGTCGTTGACGATGACCACCTCGAACAGCGGGTAGTCCAGTCCGAGCATCGAATCGACGTTGTCGATGATGGTCTTCTCCTCGTTGTAGGCCGGGGCGATCACCGACACGCCGGGCGTATAGGGCGATTCGCTCAACACCTTGCGCACGTAGTTGTCGTCGTAGTAGCTCCTGCGGAGTTTGAGCGAGATGAACGACAGGAACATCATGACGATAAAGCTGACCGCCAGGAAACTCGTATAGAAAAATACGAAATAATTGAAAAAATCGAAGAGAATCGCTTTCATGCCCGGTTCGTTAGTGGATTCTTGACGTGGGCGAAGAGTTGCGAGGCGTAGCCCGTCGTCAGGGTTTCGAGCTGCCCGAAAAGGGCGCGGCCCGGCTCTCCGTAATCGTAGAGGTAGGTCAGCGCACAGAGTTTCGTACCCAGGTCGTCGGCGCGTTCGAAGGCCTCGTGCAGGAACCCGAGCGCCTGCCCGGTCTGCATGCCGGCCACCGAGGCGAGGATGTTCCGTTTGATATACTCGGGCTGCACGTCGTAGATTTCGACCATCTTCGACTCGGATTCGATGTATTTCATGCCGCCCAGCGTGCGCACGATCTCGTTACGCAGCGTCCAGGTTTTCGTGTTGAGCATCTCCAGCAGCGGCGGACAGTTGTCCGTCTGGTCGAAGAGCTTGATCTCGCTCACGAAGAAGGCCTTCACGTTGTCCTCGACCGAACTGTTGACCCATTTGAGGAAACTCGGGACCACGAAGCCCATCTTCTCGCGGTGGCGCACGATCATGTGGATCTCGGCCATGTTCCACCGGCTGAGCTTCATCGTGACGTCCTCGTCGAAGAAGCGGAACGGGTTGCTCTGGCTCAGCCACATGTAGGCGAAGCGCGCGGCATGGCGCAGCTCGATGCAGCGGTGGTAGAGGAAACGCACCAGCACGGCCTCGGAGACGTATCCGTTGACCGACTGGATCGACAACAGGGCCTGAATCTTGCGCCGCGGCCGCCCGAACTGGATTTCACGTTCGAAAAAACTGCCGACCTTGAACACGCCCTGCACGTTCTGCATGTTGTAGTTGTTGACCTTGTCGTCGCCCAGCTCGCTCTTGATCCGGATGAGCACCTGGACCAGGAAACGCATCTCCTGCCGTTTCAGGCTCTTCTTGATGTCGTGTTCCACCAGCCCGGCGATCTCTCCGACGGAACGGTTTTCGCGGTCGCCCAGCACCTCCTTCAGGGGCTCGTAGAAGCGTTTGTGAATACGTGCGAAAAGTCTCTTTTCCCGCTGGCGGCGGTAGATGCCGTAGACCAGGTAGAGGGCGAGGAACAGGTAGAAAACCACACACAGCGTCACGACGGCGATGCAGATGCGCACCACCACCGGATAGCCGATAAATTTATAATACAGCAGGTAGAAATAATATGTCAGGTAATCGAACCCGGACAGCACTTCATCCATCAATACGCTTTAATTCGCCTTTCGCCGCCGCACACCCAACCGCGACAGGCTTATAATAGTTACAAAGTTACACTTTTTTCGGAAAACCGAAACAGCATTCCGCACTTTTTTATGTACTATATCATTCGCAATAATTCAAAATAACTTAAAAACAGACAGAAAAACAAAACGTTTCCGTTTTACTACTTATCCAAAAAGACCTAAATAACATTTCGGACATCCGGCGGAAGTCCCGGCAGCGGCCGTCATTCTTGCCCGGAATTTGCAGTCTTGACCGAAAAAGCCTTCGCCTATGTACCTTTCGATCGCCGTCAAGCTGCTGGCCGGCATGCTGGGCGTCATCTTCTTTCTGCGCGTCTCGGGCAAAACCCAGATGGCGCAGCTCACGCCGCTCGACTCGGTCAACGCCTTCGTACTGGGCGCCCTGGTCGGCGGCGTCATCTACAACCCCGAGACCTCGGTCTGGCAGCTGGTCTTCACGTTCGTCGTCTGGACTGCCGTGAACGTGGCCCTGCGCTACCTGATGCGTTTCCGCCGCATCCGCAAGGCGATCCGGGGCGACACGGTGATGCTCGTCCGCGACCGCAAGCTGGTGCTGCGCGAATTCCGCCGCAACGGGCTGGAGATGGAACAGTTCCGGACGATGCTGCGGGAAAACGGCATCTTCTCGATGTTCGACGTGGACGACGTGCGTTTCGAGACCAACGGACACATCACCGTCTCCCGCCGCAACGAGCCGCCCGAATCCTACCTGCTGGTCAACGGCGGCAAAGTCCTCTGCGACTCGCTCCGGCGCAGCGGCAAGACCGAACGCTGGCTCACACGCCACCTCCGGGAGGCGGGCTATCCCGACGCGGAAAAACTGTTCTGCGTCGAATGGACGCCCGGCAGGGGCTTCTACGTCGTTCCGATGGAGGAGCGCGGACGGAATTCCGAATCCGGAGACGAGACCCCCTCGGCCGACTGACGGCACGAAAAAAGGCGGCCCTTTCGCAGGGTCGCCCTTCTCACCGGCCGGGAGGCCTATTTACCGACGGTCTGCGCCAGCGCCACAAAATAGCGCGCCGGGTCCAGCCCGAGGGCCGCCAGCAGTTCCGCCTCGGGGGCGCTGCCGCGCGTGATCGAGCGCAGGCCGTGCCCCGCCGTATAGAGGTTGACATTCTCGGCATAGCCCGCGGCATCCTGCCCGCAGAGGTAGCGGACGTGCTCCGCCGGGATGTTCCTGCCCTCGTATACCGTCCGGTCAGCCAGGTAAACCAGATTCAGCGGCGCGGTGAAGACAAAGTCCTGCATCCCGGCCAGCTTGCGGCGGTCGCCCTCCAGCACGCGCACCAGCTTATGCGCCCGGGCGTCGTAAGAATAGACGCCCTCGGCGAAAAACGCATAGACGCGCACCGGATAAAGCGCCAGCGCCGAAGGAGCCGTCAGACGGTCCGTACCAGGGCGGTTGATGCCGGCGGCGGCCCACACCACGCCCGAAAGCTCTTCGAGCGTCAGCGGTGCGGCCGCATATTCGCGCCACGAGCGGCGGTTGGCCAGCGCCTCGTTCACACTCTTCCCGCCCACGGTGTCGGGCGCCACGAGGGCGATTTCCGGGCCGTGTTTCACTTCGGTCTTCGTCGCCGCGGCCTTTCGGGCCGACGGACTTCCGCAGCACGCCGTCATCAGCAGCGCCGCGCAGGCAATCAGTTTCGTTTTCATCTTTCCCAAAATTTAGTTGTATCGCCACGAATATATGAAAAAATTCCGATCCGCACCCGTTTTTCCGGCACGAACCCGCTTCCGGACATTCAGTCGAAATCCGCGTCGGCAGCCGAGCCGAGCACGGCGACGATCTCCTCGCCGTAGCGTTCGGCCCTGCGGGGACCGAACCCCGCGACCGAGAGCAGGTCGGCAGGCGAGGCGGCTCCGCTCCGGGCCACGTTGAGCAGGTCGCGGTTCGAGGCGACGACGAAGGGTTTGCAGCCCATTTCGGCCGCACGCCGGTCGCGCCACACGCGGAGCGCCTCGAAACGTTCGCACTCCCCGGACGTGAGTTCCGACCCCGCGGGAAGGTGCTCGCCGACCAGTGCGGCACGCATCGCGGATTCGTCGGCGGTCTCCTCGTTGAAAATGACAAGCAGCATCCATGCACTGCGGCTGCGCAGGCATCCGCAGTGCAGGCGCGGCACACGGACGGCCGAAAGAAATTCGTTCACCGTCCGCTCGTCGTGCTCCCGGAAAGCCGGGTCGACGCGGATTTCAAAAGTTTTGATCCTCATAATCTGTTATTTAAAGTTGCGGAGCAAATATAGGCCAAAGAGCCGTAATCTGCAACAAAAGGTCCGAGGCACGGGATTTTTGATTACCTTTGGGGTCGTAACGACCCTTTTACCAGTCGAGAGGTTATGCCAGACCGCACGCAATTCGGTTTTGCATCATCCGACTTTTTGAAACCTTTATCCAACGTCAACGCCCAACGCCATGAAACCCGAAACCGTCTGCACCGTCGTCTTCTCGCCGACGGGCACTTCGAGAAAAATCGCCGAGGCCGTAGCCCGGGGCATCGCCTCCGGCGCCGGGGCCGAAGCCCTGAAAACCATCGACCTGACACACGCTGCGGCACAGTCCGCCGTGCTGCCCGCCGGCGCCGTGGCGGTCATCGCCGCTCCCGTCTACGGGGGACATGTGGCCCCGACGGCCGCAAAGAGGCTGGAAACGCTCCGCGGCTCGGGAACGCCCGCCGTGGTGATCGCCGTCTACGGCAACCGGGCCTTCGAAAAGGCCGCCGCGGAGCTGGCCGCGCTGGCCGCCCGGCAGGGATTCGTCCCCGTGGCCGCCGCGGCATTCGTCGGCGAACACTCGTACAGCACCCCCGAAACCCCCGTCGCCGCGGGACGTCCCGACGCGCAGGATCTCGCCCGGGCCGCGGAGTTCGGCGCCGCGGTGCGCGAAAAGCTCGCGGCGGGAACGACGGCCCCGGTCGACGCCGCTCAACTGAAGGACGTGCGCACGCCGCTCGTGCCGATGCTGCGCTTCATCCGTTTCGTCGCGGACTACCGCCGCCGGCAGAAAAGAAACCCCGCCGTCTACCTGCCCGCGTGCGATGCCGACCGCTGCACCCATTGCGGCCGCTGCACCGCGGTCTGCCCGACACAGGCCATCGCACGGGGCGACGAGGTGCACACCGACCCTGCACGCTGTATCCGCTGCTGCGCCTGCGTCAAGGGATGTCCGGTCGGGGCACGGAGTTTCCACACCCCCTTCGCCGCAGCCCTCGCACGCAGTTTCACCCGGCGCAAACCACCCGTAACGCTTTTATAATCATGGCCGAACGCCTCGCATCTCCGACAGCGCATGAGCTGGACGCACTTACCGATCTGTGGGAGAAATCGGTACGCGCCACGCACGACTTTCTGGCCCCGGAGGACATCCCCTTTTTCCGCCGCATGGTGCGTGAAGAGGCGCTTCCGGCGGCGGAACTCCATGTCGTACGGGATTCCGAAAACCACTTCGCGGCCTTCGCGGGCGTCGAAGCCGACCGGCTCGAAATGCTGTTCGTCGCGCCTACCGCGCGCGGAAAAGGGCTGGGACGCGAACTCGTGGAGCACGTCACAACCCATTGCGGGGTGCGGCGTGTGGACGTGAACGAGCAGAACACGCAGGCCGCAGGATTCTATGCCCGGATGGGCTTTCGCATCGTCTCGCGCGACACCCTGGACCCTTCGGGACGCCCCTACCCCATTCTCCACCTCGAACGCTGACAAACGGCGGGCAGCCTTTCGGCCGCACGTTCCGTCATTCCGTATATCCGCCGACCGCCAGCGGACCGTCGTCCACCGCGGCCGGCACAAAAAAAGGAGAACCCGTTTCCGGATTCTCCCTCCCATCATAGAATGGCCGCAGGCTATCTGACCTCGATCTGGCGGGCTGCAACGGCGGCTTCCGTCTCCTTCTTCTTGGGAATTTCGATGGTCATCACACCGTTCTCGACCTTGGCCGCGATCTTCTCGCGCACGACGTTGTCGGGCAGCAGCAGGCTCTGCTGGAATTTCGTGTAGGAAAACTCGCGGCGCAGGTACGTGCCCTTCTTCTTGTCCTCCTCCTTCTGCTCGGCCTTCTTCTCCATCGTGACGATCAACTCGTTATCCTCGTTGATATGCACCTTGAAATCCTCCTTGGTCATACCCGGTGCGGCGACTTCCACCTTGTATTCGTTTTCGTCCTCGATGATGTTGACGGCCGGGGCCGTGGTGTTGTGGCGTTCGACAAGCCAGTCGTTGCCCAGAAAATCGTTGAAAATGCTCGGCAGCCAGTTCTGATTACGTCTTACAGGTACCATAGTTTTGTCCTCCTTGGTTTTATTTGGTTTAACATTTCGTTTCATCTCCGCGCCTCTTATGAAGCGCTTTCATATCCGATACGGTCAAATCCTATGCCAGTTCGGAGAAACTGAAAAAATGTCACGAATTGTCACAAATACGGCACAAAATTGCCGAAAAGCCAGAAAAAATGTCCTGACAGTGTGGCGTCTTAAATATTTTCCTATTTTTGCAGCATGGACAACGAATTGATTTTCCGGCAGGCACAGTCCTGCGAAACGGACCGCATCATGCAGATCATCCGCCAGGCACAGGCCCGGATGCACGCGGCAGGCAGCCGCCAGTGGCAGGACGGCTATCCCGCCCCGGGGCATATTTCGGCGGACATCGGCCGCAGCCGCGGATATGTATTGTGCAAACCCGGCGTGGAGGGGCCGCTCGCGGTGATCGCCTACGGCGCGATGGTGTTCGACGGCGAACCGGCCTATGATGCCATCGACGGGCAATGGCTCACCGACGGACCGTACGTGCTGGTGCACCGCATAGCGGTCGCCGACGGGGAACGGGGCCGCGGCGTGGCGGCAGAGTTCCTGCACCGTGTGGAGGCGCTCGCGTCGGAACGCGGCGTCAAGGCCTTCCGCATCGACACCAATTTCGACAACCGGACCATGCTGCGGTTGCTCGAACGCACGGGATTCAGCTATTGCGGAAAAGTAGTCTACCGAAGCGGAGAACGGCTGGCTTATGAAAAACGACTCTGAACACACCGATACGAAAAAACAGAACCCGAGGCTCCACTCCCCGGGTTCTTTCATTTCACTGTTCAGCGCGTCACTATTTTCTTGAAGAAATCCTCCAGAGGAACATTGTAATAATCACACAAATCAGCCAGCGTCGTCAGTGAAATGCTATGCCTTCCGCTTTCGATCCGACCGATGTTCAGGTCGGTGTCGAACCGGACATTTTCTTGAGTAAGGCCTCTCTCCCGGCGGACCGTTTTCAGCCGATCCACGACTTGTTCCACCAAAATATCATTACGCCGCTGCCGTTTCATAATGCAAATTTCCGCAATTATGCACTCAATTTTTACTACACACTTGTAGCACAGCGACTAAAACGACACCTTCAAACGTGTAGTCGCCGGAAGCATTATGAATACAAATCGGTTTAAACCACTTTTCAGACGTTTTAGAACATACAAAAATAAATAATTTGTTGCATAAAGCAACGGAAACAACCGGAACGGCAGCGAAAAGGCCGATGCCGGGGACTTTTCGTTTCAATCTTCATCGGTCGGATTCCGGTGTGTACCCGCCTTCCGGATATAGAGCTATATGCGCGGCAAAGCCCATTTCGCGGCCCGATCCGTCCACCGGGAATCGTCTGCCGGAGACCAGGAAACACCGCGAACCGATGATCCGCAGCGTCTTTCGGGGCGGTCAACCGACCCGTCATGCCAAACTTATAAAAGATTTGAAATACTCCCGCAGAATGACGGTGAGCGCCGATAAGAAAAGAAAAACGACCTGCATTTCTGCAAGTCGCTGATCTTTAAGTGGTACCACCAGGAATCGAACGACTCTCAGATAGCGCACTATATCAACATTTTGCAACGATACAAAGTTTCAGTCCCACACGTTTTATTTGCTTAAAACGCGCTCTTCCGCAGGCATCTGCCAGAGGGGTTGATTTCTGTTTCAAATATACGGAAAGTTTATCTCAACAAAGGATGATTCGGGAAATTAATTTGTTCCGAATCCATATCCGGGAAAATAATACGCCCTACTATTTTACACAACAACCAGCTATTTATCTCAAATGAGAACTATAATTCTGAGCAACAACCACTTTCTATTATCACAGACAACTTTCTAATGATTTGCTGCTCTTCATCCTTTCCCCGTGTACTCAAGGAAAGAAGCGGAACGCCGCATAAATCCAAAATAGATTGTTTTACGGCATCCCGTTCCCGTTGAACAGGCAGATCATGTTGGCTGCCATTGACCTCGACCGCCAATACGGGCATTTTATCACACTTATTATATATCAGGAAATCGACATGGCTGTTTCTGCGGACGAATGCCCGCTGTCTGGACGTCAGTTCTATTTCTCTCCCGACAATATTCCGCAACGGATAATTGGCGATCACTTCGAAGTTCGAGAACCGGGAATCCCGTCCGATAATATTCAGGATCAACTCGTGCATCAGGTTCTCCGAGGCATACCAAGATCCGAATAACCGGCGCAATGACCGCTCACGATCGGGATCGAGATTATGATGATACAAATAATCAAAGATCGACTGAAAAGAGATTTCTCCGCCATTGTATTTGATATAGCGGATCAGGTTGCCAATATTGGTCGACAGCGGAGCCTGCTCGAACAACAGTTGGGACATCACTAATTCCAAGCGGTTCTTCGCCCGGGAAACCGCCACGTTTATCAACTCCGACTGGTTAATGAAGTCGACTCTTTTATCCGTACAATACGATGCCTCCCACTCTTCATCAACTTTTACCTTATCTTTGACCGTCGAGAAAATAACCACCTCTTTCTCGCGTCCCTGAAATTTATGGATTGTATCGGCACAGATATCCTCACGGAGTTTATTAATAGCATTTGCATGACTACGGAATGGAGTAATAACTCCTATATCAGTTATCCCGGAACTCGTTAATCTATTAAATTCCTCACAGACTTTCAGCTGTTCCAACTTATTTACCCACGATTTCCCCCTGTAATCGGCACACGGCCTCTCCCGATCAGCGTGACGGACGGTAACGATTGCCAAAGGATGATTACCGTTTTCGGGATCGGTCCATTCCGATTTGATAATTAGCTTCTTATCGTAGAATTGCTGATTGCAGAAATCAATAATCAGTGGATGGCACCGATAATGTTCACGCAACAAAACGGTCGGTAAATTCGGATAAATTGCTTTCAGTGAGCTGATAATGCTATGTTTAACATAGTCATAACTCGGATGCACCTGCATTTGCCGGGCATATTCCTGCGCTTGGGGAACGACTTCCGAAGGAACAATTTGCGGTAACTGCATGGAATCGCCCACGATTACAATATTGCGACAGCAGGACATTGCAATAATAGCAGTAATCAAATCGACCTGAGAAGACTCGTCGATAATAATGTAGTCGAAGACAAAACCCGGAGGAATTGATTTTCGGACGGCATGTGTCGTACTTGTGATAACCGGAACTTGTGAAATAAACTCATCAAACTGCTTTTTGTAATTTTCCAGCGTAAACGCGATGTCCGTCCTCTTGATGTTCTTATTCAAATAATGTTGGAAAATCGTCTGCGAAAGTTCCTGACACTCCTTGGATAGCTCATCCATTCGGCCCTCTGCCAACAATTCACAGAGGCGGTCATATTCCCGATCCAATTCGGACAAACTTACCTGATAGAACATCTCTCCGGCATAGTCTGCCAAAATCTGCACATCCTTGTAAGTCGAGATCGTTAAAGGAATGCGATAATGGAAGAAGGTTTTTATATAGATCAAGATATCGTCCAGACATCCGGCAAAACGGCTGTAAGCGTATTTGCCATATTCACGCCAGGACTCACAATAATTCTTCAGCGCAAGCCACTTCTTGGCCGTATATCTCCGGCCCTTCAGTGCATCGTGGATCCGTATATATTGAGGTACTGATAAATCTATGTTTTTATGAAAATAATCCCACTCTAATAACAAGTCTTTCTTCTCTTTTCGCAATTCGGAAAGTCGGTCGTCTAAACACAACAACTCTCTTAATTTTCCGACCAACTCTTCCAAGCTACGCTCGTTCTCCAGTATTTTCGAAGCATCGACGGGAAAAGTTCCGATAGGAGGGTGATTCTGCAAAAAATACGCTTCCCGGTTATCGTATTTTCCAAGAGTCGCAAGAATATCTCCATAACCATACTTTTGCAGTTTCTCCGCAATATTGGATGTCGCCGAATTATTGCCGGATACAACCCCGACAGTCTTTTTATTTTTGATGAGATTCGCAATAATATTCAGAATCGTTTGAGTCTTTCCTGTCCCCGGAGGCCCTTCGATGAGGCTAATATTATGCGTCAAAGCCATCCGGACAGCTTCCATCTGGGATCGGTTACTGCCGAAGGGATAAATAATCGTTCCGGACAAAGGAATCGTTCGGATTTCACTGCGATTCAAGTAGGAATGCAATACGGTATCCGAAGCCGTCACGTCTATATTTTTCAGCTCTTTCTCAAGGAAACTCTCCTCCTCTTCTTTCTCTGCAACCGCAACCTCCGGCCTATTATTGGTTTCGCTAACCGGTTCCGGCATTTTCAGCAAGGATGCAATTTCAACAAAATACCTCAATGAACTAACAATCAATATATTACATTGATTATATTTCCATTGTTTCCCACTGTTAAATCGTATTAGATATTTTTTCGTATCTCCATCAAAATAACAGCTTACAACATCATGCGTAATATCCTTGCCTTTGGCAATTAATCGTTGTGTAGGTTGCAGTTCGATTTTTTCCATGACATCAAATATACAAATAATATATTTACATTATTCGAATATGAACGTCAATTTAGCCATGCAAGTCTTATTATTACCTTCACCTCTCCAAAATACAAAATATGTATTATGAATTTTCGCATTCTGATAAAGACGTCGTATTAAAAAACAAAGAATACACCACTAAAACCACATCCAAACAAATAATTTATTTGATTTAATATTTACGAAATTAAATTACAATCTATTAAATAAAATCTAACAATAAGCGTACATATTACATCTGATAAGTTATAATCATCATGCTGCACAATTTTCAATAGAAACGGTGCAATCATCTTTTCCAAAGTATATTACCTTCTTTAAATAAAAACTATTCGTACGAAATTATCTTACCACACCAGAAATTATGGACATCCGCAAGATATAAACACATTAAGACGCTGTAATTTAATTATTTACAGACAAATAAAATCTGTAATACCGGCAACAATAGCATGATTACATCCCGCATACTTTATAATTGAATTTGCAAGTCACACAGAATCAACATATGTAATTCAATAAATAAATTTAGATTTCAACAAGACTACAAACGTCTAACTATAAGCATAGTAAACATATTATTGATGTATAATTCATTTAAATTTTGCATAAATTCTAAACTTTCAATTGATATTTTTATAAAAATTGCACAGATCAATTTTGCAGAAATTAGTAAGGATTAACAAATTAGTCAGGTTAAGTCAAGTAGGACTAGTGAGGATTGCAATAACATCACAGAATCCCTAAAAAATGTCTATTCTGTATAGTGCCAGCAAGTGACTGTGAGTGTCTACGGGTGACATGGAGCATAATTCAGTATATTCTGATAATCAAATTCTTATCTTGCAGCAAGTTTCAACTGCTAAAATCAAGAACAACTTAAATTTGCACAAAATGAACTACACCTTAATCGAACAACAGCTCCTTGACATGCTATTGTCAAAAATCAATTTCCTTATTGATACTATTATTGACTTGTACCAACCATCTCGTGATGAGAAGTTAAATAAATGACTCGACTCACAAGATGTTTGTAAAGCCTTGAATATTTCCCCCAGAACTTTACAGTATTATCGAAATAAAGGGATTATACCCTATTCTTACATTGGTAATAAGATTTATTATGAGTCTCATTCGATAGCTTCACTTTTATCCAATGGATTAATTAAACCAAAGCAATGGACGAAATAATCACAGCGCAATCGACTAAGTTGAAGGATCTCATCCTGAAACTAGATATCGCATGCAACCTAATAGACGAACTAGTAGATGACAATAAACGATGGATATGCAAAGAACGTTATCTAGCTGGGGATGAGTTTTGCAAGCAATTTCACATCAGTAGGAGAACCCTACAGGATTACCGGGATACAAGAATAATCCCTTACACATCGATCGGAGGCAAGATTCTATACCCCGAATCTGAAATAGAAAAGATACTACAGGAAAACTACCAATCAGCCAACGACTTAGATAAAGGTTCTTACACCTTATTGAATACTAACTATCAAAAACTTTAAACATGGAAGAGCTAACTTTCAATGACCTGCCAAAGGCCGTATCACAGCTACTACAGGAAATGCAGGAGATAAAAGAGCTGTTAAAAACTCTCCAACCGCCTAAACCAACGAACAAACCGATCATGATTGACCGGGCTTGTGAGATTATCGGCAAAGCCAGACAAACAGTCTACACCCTCTCCCGACTCGGAGAGATTCCCTCTTATCGTCAAGGGCGCAAAGTCTATTTTTTCGAAGATGAACTTTTAGCTTGGGTAGTATCAGGGAAAAAACGAAGTTTGGATGAGATCAAGGCCGAATTCCAAAATTCGATTTACAAAGGAACCTCAAAGAACAGAATCTTTAAAAATTTATAACTATGAAACAAACAAAAGTAACTCTTCGCAGCCGACCTATTTCCCAAAACAGGCGGTCGTTATATTTAGATTATTATCCTCCTATTCGGACTGCTGAAATGAAGATGAGCAGGCGCCAATCGCTAGGCATATACATCTTTGAAAAACCACGCAACTCCATGCAAAAGCAACATAATGAAGAAATGCTTGCTAAAGCCGAATTGATTCGTTGTTATAGAGTATCAGAATTGATCAATCATAACATAGACTATATCGGCCCCGACAAACTCAACCGGGATTTTCTCGAATATTTTAAGCAAACAACATTAAAACATCCTCCAACATGGCAGAGTGTCTACCAATATTTCTATCGCTTTTCAAAAGGGCACTGCCTATTCGGAGATTTGAATTTTGAGTCTTGCTCACGGTTCCGGGAGTATCTTTTGGAAATACCGACTAAAAGAACGGGACAAAAACTATCAACCAATACAGCTGCAACCTATTTAAATATTTTCAGGAGTTTGCTTAAAATAGCCTATAGGAACAAACTACTCAGGGAGGACTTGAGTCCCTCGATTGGCAAGATCAGATTACAAGAGAGTAGAGTCGAGTACCTCACACAAAGCGAATTAATCCAATTGGCTCACACACCTTGTGACATACCCGTTCTAAAAAATGCTTCGTTGTTTTCCTGTCTGACAGGACTACGATACAGCGATATTTCCCAATTGACATGGAAAGACATAGCTCCTTCCGCTGATGGCAAAGGATACGATCTTCGAATAAAGACTCAAAAAACAGAAAAAGAATTGACGCTACCACTGGGGAATGATGCTTTGAGATTATGCGGAGCGCCAGGAATTGGGCTGGTTTTTCCAGGGCTGGATCGCAACATAACCCACCATCGGCTAAAGCAATGGCTCCCAGAGTGCAGGAATCAAGAAGAAAATTACATTTCATTCTTTTCGTCACACATTTGCTGTCTTGCAAATTGCTGCGGGTGCAAGTATCTACACCGTCAGTCGGATGCTCGGACATAAACATGTTGCCTCAACAGAGAGATATGCGGACCTAGTGGATAGCATAAAAAGGGAAACAATCAAAAATATTCAACTAAATACAAAGACAAACAATAATGTAGCTTGCAAATAATTTGCATAATACGCCCCTATAACGAAATAAGGACGATTGAGTTCGGCAATCGTCCTTATAAAAATTATTATACTTTCTCTTTCAGAAAATATTGATATTATATAAACGGCATAAGTAATCATTCAGTACTTGGGAGTCTTCCATTCCTAGTATTTCTTGCTTTTGGTCGTCTGAAAAATTATATATTCCAAATTTCTTCACATAATTTTTCGCCAAAGCAAAATAATCTCCGCCATACGGTTTACTTGTATGCCTTATATAATACCAAAAAACATTTGATTTAAGAATTTTCTGAATAAATCTCAATTCCTCTTCGGCATCAGACACTAATGCATATCCATTATAAAACAAAAGGTTTAACTCATTTGTAAAAACAAAATATGGTTTATCCGATAGATATGGAAACAGCAATTTATACCCTCTTACATCCAAAGCCTGACTACGTCCAAAAGCGAACCACTCTCCATATGTACGCTTGCCTTTATCTCTCTCTGAAAGTGGAATTTTATAATCAGATAAGTAAGCATAAGCTAAAGGATACTCTTGTTTAATTAAGGATTCTGCCATAATCTCTGCTCGATTCTCTGTAATAATATATGGAAATATCAATTGCTCCATATTCTTCACTATATCATTTTCTTCTTTCAGAATATTAGGCTTTATTGCGGGACGACAAATCTCCCTTTCTATTTCATATATTATCCCATTTTTTTGGAATGTAAAAGTAGTGGCACTTTCAGCTTCAGGAGAAAACAAATAAACATCATTCTTCAACGTAGCAAATCCATTTTTTATTGACAACAGTTTGCCTAGTGGAGTCCCAGTTTGTTCTATTTTTCTGATATTTTCACCAACAGAATGTCGGTGAAGCAACCATACATCTTGCTTTTCAGTTGTTTCATATGGAATTCTAGTATATTGAACATCAGAGATTAATAACAACTCAGAACTTGAACTCTTGACATATGAAATCCGCCCTGTATCTATTTTGTTTACAAAGCATAAACAAGTATAAGTTGACCTCGCTCGAAATACTTGTTCTGACCCAAAATCAATCAAGATTAAATCAAACTTATTAGATGAAAAGTATTCTCTGACTCCCCGTCCATTTAAGCTTCTGTAAAAATTATTGACTGTAATATACCCAAGCCATCCATTCGTTTTGAGATTCTCAAGAGCAATTTGAAAAAAGGGAATATAAAGG
>OJQL01000621.1_pt1 | contig 37021 bp, 24 predicted proteins | sample 1598731 | NCBI WGS metagenome assembly OJQL01 (sample SAMN03922510, study PRJEB24848) | human gut metagenome | isolation source: stool sample | host: Homo sapiens | place: Germany | collected 2010-02
TGGGCTCGGAGATGTGTATAAGAGACAGCCCGCCATGATGGACGAACGGGTGGCTCAATGGATGAAATATCTGGAAAATGTCCTGCCGGACGGTCTTCTTTCTTTCCGTGAAAACGGAAAAGAGAGGACGGTTCGCGATGGCGCCACCTGGCTTGTGTCCATGTTCCTCGACCAGATTGTGAGGCAAAGCGCAACCGGTTCCGTCCCGGAATATGTGGAATCGATGTTCTTTCACGGCGCATCCGCCGCGTTCGAGGGAATCGGCGAGAAAGGCATTCCAGGCGGCATCAAGGCGTGGACCGACCGTTTTTTCCTCGGAGACCGGCGTTACCGTCCCGTGTTTCTGGAGGACGAGACAGAAGAGGGTTTTGCGGTGTGCATCCGTATCGAGGAGATGCGGAAATTGGAGGACGCTTCGGAGCCGCTGAGCGATATCCTGCAAAAGAAGAAGTACGACAAACCACGTTTCGAGATACTGAAAGGACTTTCCCTCCTTGCCGACATAGAGCCGCAGATAAACCGCTACATCAACCACGGAGCGGAAAGGTCCATGCATTTCACACTCTGCGGCTTCACGCCGTTCCTGCTCACAGCTGTTCCAGCCATCCGTATGTTGCAAGCCAAGGTGATGCTTCCGGTCTCGCTGAAAGAGTTGATAAGGCCGAAAGTCTCCGTCAGACTATCGTGCCGCGATGCCGACGAGCGGAGCTTTATCCGCATGGACGATTTGCTGATGTCCGACTTGCAGGTGGCGGTTGGCAACGAGTTGCTTACGCCTGTCGAATTCGACCGGTTGATGCACCATGCCGCAGGACTCATCCATTACGGGCAACAGTACATTTATGTGGACGAATCCGACCTGCAACGCATTCATAAGGCACAGACTGAAGCCAAACCGCTTACGCCGGCGCAGATGTTGCAAGCCGCACTCTCGGGCGAGTACGAATCGTCACCTATCGTCATGACCGAAAAGGTGAAGGAGTTGATTCGCGAACTGACCCGGCAGAGGGACATTCCTCTGCCCGACGGACTGAAAGCCACGCTGCGTTCCTATCAGGAGCGGGGGTTCTCGTGGATGTATCGCAACTTGCGCATCGGCTTCGGCTCTATCATCGCCGACGACATGGGGCTGGGCAAAACTCTGCAGGTCATCCCACTGCTGCTGAAGCTCAAGCAAGAAGGAGCCTTTGGCAGGAAGAAAGCGCTGGTGGTCGCCCCTACGGGGTTGCTGTCCAACTGGCAGAGTGAAATCACCCGCGTTGCTTCCGCGCTCACGGTTTTCATGTATCACGGGGGCAAGCGGTCTCTTGGGGAGTTCGATGCCGACATCCTGCTGACCAGCTACGGCGTGTTGCGTTCGGACAGCACGGACCTGAAGAAAAGGAAGTGGGAGGTCATGGTGATAGACGAGGCGCAGAACATCAAGAACCGGACCACGGCACAGAGCAGGGCGGTAAGAAGCATTCCGGCGGCCACGCACATCGCCAAGAGCGGCCCGCCGGCGGAAAAACGGTTTTCGGAGTTTGGGACCATCATGGACTTTGCCAACCCGGGCTATTTAGGTGCGGCCAGACATTTCAAGGAACGGTTCGCCCGCCCCATCCAGGAGAACGGCGACCGTGCAGCGTGCGAGCGGTTCCGTGCCGTGACCGCCCCGTTCATGATGCGCCGCCTGAAGACGGACAAGAGCGTCGTTGGCGACCTGCCCGACAAGATTGAAGGCAACGGGTTCGCCCTGCTCACCTCCCGGCAGGCGGCCCTCTGCCAAAAGACGTTGGAGGCTGCCATGGAGGAGATAGAAAGTATGGACGAGAACGGGACTCCCGGAACGCTGTTCAAGCGTCAGGGCCTTGTTCTCCAGATGATCTTGTCCCTAAAGCAGATCTTCAACCACCCCACGCAGTTCCTCGAGGATGGCCGGTTCGATCCGGCGCTTTCCGGCAAGACGGTGATGTTGCTCGATACTGTACAGAGCATCGTGGAGAGCCGGGAAAAAGTCATCATCTTCACCCAATTCCGAGAGATGGGCGACCTGTCGGAACGTTTCATTGGGGAGCGCATCGGCCACAAGCCGCAGTTCTACCACGGAGGATGCACCGTGAAGAAGCGCAACGGAATGGTGGATCGTTTCCAGAACGACCGCACCGAACAGGTATTCATTCTCTCGCTCAAAGCTGCAGGAACGGGACTTAATCTGACGGCAGCCACCCACGTCATCCATTACGACCTGTGGTGGAATCCCGCCGTGGAGGCGCAGGCCACAGACCGTGCCTATCGTATCGGACAGCACAAGAACGTGCAGGACCATCGCTTCATCACCAGAAACACGTTCGAGGAGAAGAACGACCGTATGATTCAGGCGAAACGTCATCTGGCGGAAATGACTGTGGCAACCGGAGAAAGTTGGATCGGCAGGCTGTCGAACGAGGAATTGAGAGAACACTTCTCATAGCATCAGGCTGTAAGCATTATTGTATCGGATAATTTTTTTTCAATTTAATTCAACCAATGATTGTATGAAACATCCCTTTAACCTGCTGTTGCTGACGGTATCGGCAATGTGTTTCGGAGGTTGCTCCTGCGACACGAACCCCTCAAAAGTCGAGGCTCTTGTTCCCTATCCCAATAACGTGGCGGTGCACTGCGGCACGTTCGACATCAAAGGGCAGCCGATATATTGCGATGCCGGCATGGATGACCGCACGATGAAAGCGGTTAGCGCATTCGCCGCACAATTGACCTCCGTTTCCGGCGGCAAAACGGAGGTGTCGTCAAGCAAAACGATGCCTCAGGAGGGCGTGCGTCTGGTTCTCGACCCCGCTATGGGAGAAGAGAGTTACAACCTGAGCGTCGGCAAACACGGCGCGGAGATTCGTGCCTCGTCGTTCCCGGGTTTCTTCTACGCCCTTCAGACGGTCAAGCAGCTGTTGCCGACGGAGATATACGGCGATACGCCTGCCCACAAGGCCGTCTGGTCGCTGCCGTACGTCGAAATAAACGATGCGCCGCGCTTCAAATACCGCGGTCTGCACTCCGATGTATCGCGTCATTTCTTCGGCGTCGAGGAGATGAAACGCTACCTCGACATCATGGCCGTGCACAAACTGAACAGACTCCACTGGCATCTGACCGATGATCAGGGGTGGCGCATTGAAATCAAAAAATACCCGCGTCTGATTGAGGTGGGCAGCAGGCGCGACGGCACTGTGATTGGCAAGGACTGGGATTCCAGCGACCATATTCCCTATGGAGGCTATTTCACGCAGGATGAGATTCGCGAAATCGTAGCCTATGCCGCCGACCGCGCTATCGAGGTGATTCCCGAGATAGACCTTCCGGGACACATGCTGGCGGCCCTCGCCTCTTATCCGGAACTCGGATGCACGGGCGGCCCGTACAAGGTATGGGAACGCTGGGGCATTTCCGAAGATGTGCTGTGCGCAGGCAACGAAAAGACATTCCAATTCCTCGAGGGTGTGCTGACGGAAGTCATGGAACTCTTCCCGTCGGAATACATCCACATCGGCGGCGACGAATGCCCCAAAGAACGCTGGAAGGAATGCCCGCGCTGTCAGACCCGTATCAAAGAGTTGGGCATCAAGGACGATGAGAAATTCACGGCCGAACAGTATCTGCAGAGTTACGTCATGCAGCGTGTCGAGAAGTTCATCACCGCCCACGGCCGCCGAATCATCGGCTGGGACGAGATTCTCGAAGGCAGACTCTCGCCCGATGTTACGATTATGTCGTGGCGCGGCTCCGAGGGAGGCATCGAGGCAGCCAGACAGCATCACGAGGTCATTATGACACCCAACTCGCACTTCTATTTCGACTACTACCAGTCGCTCGACACCGACCGGGAACCTTTCGGCATCGGAGGATACGTACCTGTTGAGAAGGTCTATTCATACGACCCCGTGGCATCGCTCACCGAAGAGCAGCAGAAATACATCATCGGCGTACAGGCCAACCTCTGGACCGAGTACATCGCCGACAACGCACATCTGGAGTACATGCTGCTGCCGCGGCTGTCAGCACTGAGCGAAGTACAGTGGTGCCGGCCCGAGGTGCGCAATCCCGACCGTTTCTTCACCCATTTCCGCATGCACGAGATTTACGAAACCATGGGCTACAACTATGCCAAGCATATTTTTGGCGTTTCAGGCAAATGTGAGGTGGCGGACAATTGCGTGAAAGTTACGCTCTCGACGTCGGGGAATACCCCTATCTATTATACGCTTGACGGCTCGGAGCCTACCGAACAGTCGAACCGCTACACGTATCCGATATCGGTTCGCGGGACATGCACCGTCAAGGCGGTCGCACCGCGTAAGGAAATGGCTTCCACCCCCGTCTACGAGAGCGGTTTCGAGTTCAGCAAGGCCACGGCGCACAAGGCAGTGTTAAACAGCCATCCCACGCCACGATATGCCTGCAAGGCACCGCACAGCTTCACGGACGGACACCATGGCGGCACCAGTTACAGTGATGGCGAGTGGGTAGGCTACCTTGATGAGGATATGGACGTTACCATCGACATGGAGGGCTCGGAGCCTTACTCGTCGGTGGGTGTCGAGGCGAATATCAACAAGGGCGAGTGGATATTCCCGCCGTCGGCCATCGAGGTGTCGGTATCCGACGACGGCGTACGGTTCGATGAGGTTGCGACTTTCGCCGTACCGGTTGCCGGGCCGAACGACCCGGACGGCATCGAGGAATACATGGTCGACTTCCCCGCAACGGATGCTCGCTATCTGCGCATCGTGGCCCATACCACAAAATGCATCCCCGCGTGGCATGGTGCCGCAGGGAAACCGGCCCATCTGTTCATCGGGGAACTGTCGGCGGAGTGACCCGCCGCCGACAACGGTATGAATGCTCAAACGAACCATAATATGATATCGAGCCCCATGGCTTGACTTACTGCGTGTCGACGGTCGCCTTGCTGTTCGTCTCCGTGTCGAAAACGTCGGCCGCCGACACGCTGTATGTCCATACGCCGCAGATTCCGATACTCCTCGACCGCACGGACGACCTGCTCTGTGAGATACGCTTGAACGCCCGCAGCGGTGAGATTTTCGACGGCACAACCATTAAGTTGGATACGATTGCGGCGAACGATGTTGCGGCTCTGAGACTCTTCTACGGAGGGACTGAGGCACGAGGTCGGAAAGGATTGCATTTCCGTCCTGTCAACAGCTACATTCCGCGGGATATGCCTGCCCGCACACGCGAGGCGTATCCGTCGTATTCAGTGCTCCAAAGCGAGGTGTGCACCCCATCCGCAGAAACGGCACTCACTTCGGGAGAGTTCATGCCGGAGGGGGGGGGTGAACTATTTCTGGGTAAGAGTCCGGATGAAGTCGTCGGCCTCATTGGACAGCCGCGTGTCGGCCGCAGTTTGTGAAGTCCGCATCAACGGAATCGCCGTACCGATACAATCCTACGGTCGCACCGAGGTGCGCCGGATGGGTGCGGGCGTCCGATATGCAGGTGACGACGGTGTCGCGGCCTATCGGATTCCGGGCCTTGCGACTATCCGAAAGGGGGGCGTTGCTCGGGGTCTATGATGTCCGCCGCAACAAGAGTGCCGACCTGCAGGAGGCCATAGACATCGGTGTCCGCCGCAGTACGGACGGCGGCCGCACATGGGAGCCCATGCGCATTGCGAAGACGTTTGCCGGCGAACGGGGTTTGCCGCCGGCACAGTGCGGTATCGGCGACCCCTCGATATTGGTGGACCATGTTGCGGGCAGCGAGTGGATTGTCGCAGCGCATACTTTCGGTATGGGCAACGGCCGGGCGTGGACTCACTCCATGCCGGGGATGTCGGAGGAGTACACCGCGCAGTTGATGATGGTGCGCAGCAACGACGACGGAGCGACGAGGAGCGCGCCCATGAACATCCCTCCGCAGGTCGGGGATGCCTCGTGGCATTTCCTACTGCAGGGCCCCGGACGCGGCATCACGATAAGAGACGTAACACCGGTCTACGCGATACAGTTCATCGACAGCGTCCGCATGCCGCATGCTGGCATCATGTACAGCCGTGACCACGGACGGAGTTACTCGGCCTCCAACCTGTCGCCAGAGATCCGCACGGTGCGGATCTCCCCTTTTGTCGTGTCGAAATCGAGGGTGTGCGCGCCGTATCGGAGGCTGCACCTGCCTCCCGCATGCGATAGGATGGTCGCACGCACGAGCACGCCGTCGGCCCAGTCAATATCCACTTCGAAATTGCCACGAGCACACAGTCCAGCAACTCTTCCCGACGACCAGTGCGACGGGAGGGCCGGCAGCAAATGAATGAATCCGGCATGGCTTTGCAGCAGCATCTCGGCCACCCCCGCCGTACCGCCGAAATTGCCGTCAATCTGAAAGGGCGGATGCGTATCCCACAGGTTGTCCAATGTCCCGTACTTCAGCAGATTGCCATAGAGTTTATAGGCGTGGTCGCCGTCGTGCAACCGCGCCCACAGGTTCAGTTTCCACCCCATGCTCCAGCCCGTTGCGAGGTCACCGCGAAGTGTCAGCACGACGCGGGCCGCATCGGCCAGTGCGGGAGTGGTAACGGGGGAAACCGTATGTCCCGGATGGAGGCCGAAGAGATGATTGACGTGCCGATGCGTATCTTCGGGGTCGTCTATGTCCCGCGACCACTCCATCAGCTGTCCATAGCGTCCGATTCGGTACGGAACCATGTGGGCGAGGATATGGCGCCATTCGCTCCGTTCGTCCGCGTCGATGCCGAGGATTTCCGATGCCTCGACGGCATCCTCCAGCACCTCGCGAATCACGGCATGAACGAAAGTCGCCCCCTGGTCCACGGGCCCGTGTTCGGGCGAGGTGGAGGGCGCGGCCGTATAGGTGCCGTCCTCCCTATGCCATAGATAATCCGCCGCGAATCGGGCGGCACCGCGAATCAGGTCGTACCCGATTTCCCGCAAGAAGGTGCTGTCGCGCGTGTAGTCGTAGTAATCCCACACCATCGTGGCCAACCATGGGCCAGAGGCGGGTGCGAAGTTCCACGACATATCCTCGCTCGACAGCGGCGCTGTGAATCCGAAGATGTTGGACGATACGGAGGTCGTCCATCCCCGGGCACCGAAATAGGCCTGTGCGGTTCGTCGGCCGGGATGGACCTGCGTGCGGATGAACTCCACGAGCGGGGTCATGCATTCTGCAAGATTCGTCGGGCCGGCGGGCCAGTAGTTCATCTGCAGATTGATGTTGTTGTGATAGTCGGCATGCCACGGCGCATCCGCTCCCCGGCTCCATATTCCCTGCAGGTTGGCCGGCAAGGCCCCCGCGCGCGAAGAGGCGATGAGCAGATAGCGTCCGTATTGAAAGTAGAGTTCCTCAAGGCCGAAGTCGTCCGCACCGTTGCAGTAGCACTGCAGTCGGTGCGGGGTATCCATGTCGGCCTCTGCGTTCCGCGGGAGGTCGGGCCGCAGGGTTATCGACACGCGGTCGAACAAGCGGCGGTAATCGGTTTCGTGCTCTTTGCGCAAGGTCCCGTAACCTTTTGCGACAGCCTTCGAAAGCCATTCCCGGGTTGTTTCCAAGGGGCGCACCCCTACGTATGCGGCGGCATCGTGGCGATCCGGTGCGAAGTTGGGCACATAGTCGGTGTCGGCCGTAAGAACGAACACCGCCTCGTCAGCACCCCGCACCGTCAGGCGGCCTCCGGCGTTGTTCACCGTACCTCCCGTCAGCAACACCCGTACCCTCACTGCGAACTCCATGCCATTGTCTTTCAGACGACCATGCCACAACAGGCCGTCGGAGCCGTCGGACGACGCTGCCCCCAGGGCCATGGCGGAGGGGACGTATTCGAACGTCAGATGCTGCATTCCCCCGCGGTCGGCGGAGAAGCGCAGCACCGCGACATTCGCGGGATAGGACACGAAACATTCGCGGCGGTAGCGCACGCCGCCGTGCGTGAACGTCACCTCGGCCAATGCCTCCTCAATATTCAGCGTCCGGCTGTAACCGGCAACCTCTCCCGTAAAATTTTCCGCCGTGATGCGAAATTCTCCGGCTGAGGTATAGTGTCCGAACAGAAACGGTGCATCCTCGCTCCGTTCATACGGAAATTTGCCGTTGAAGTTTTGTGCCGTCAGACGGGCGGCCTCCGCAAAGTCACCAGCGGCGAAAGCCCGGCGAATATCGCCGAGCCGCCGAGCCGACGCTTTATTCGCATCCCAGTACTGTTCGGGGGTGCCGGCGGCTCCCGGACCGCCGCACCACAGGCTTTTCTCGTTGAAGGTGATGCATTCTTGGGCAATACCGCCCGCGATGTTCAGTCCGAGATTACCGTTGCCGAGCGGCAGCGTCTGCGACTCCCATTCGGGGCCTATCGTCCCTTCGTGCAGTACGATAGGCGTGTCGAAGCGTATCGTCATCGGGCCCCGGCCGGCCGACAATGTCCCGCATGCGGACAATGCGGCGAGCCAGAGGCCGAGCCGCGACAATGCCGGCAAATAACTTTCTATAAATCGAATACCTCGCATAAAACCGTCTTGTTTGTGCTATCTGTGTATCGTTCGTGACACGGCTGCCACGGGTGAGAGTGTGAAACCCCAGTCGTAATCGCGGTCGGAGAAGACTGACGCCTCGTCAATAGGTCGTGAACCCCAACTGTCATAACCGCCGACTCCCATTTGCCGCAGGTCGATGCAGACCTCCACGAAATCGCGCGGCACGATGTCGTCGAGATGGGTCTGGCGGCGCAGGCGGTTGCGCGCCGCCCCGTCCGTGCGGTTCGCTATCTCCTCGGCCGAGAAGTTATTCCACTGGTAGGGTGCGTCGGCCTCCTCCGAATCGAACTCCTCGACGCTGTTGCGCAGCGCATTGAATTCCAACAAGCTGTCGGCGCGCAGCATCACGCCGACGCCGCTGTCGTTCAGCAGGGAGAACCAGCGCACGTCGGTGCGGTGTCCGTTCTCCTGCGGACGCACATACGGCACATACATCTCCTCGGCCGTCGTTTCGTAGATCCCTGCGGGGTAGCCCATAAAACGGTCGCCATAGTTCTCTCCCGGGCCGCGGCCGAACCATTTCACGCGGTGGAAACCCGAGGGCAGACGCATCCTCATGCCGATGCGCGGCATATCCAGTTTCTCGGCGCAAGCTCCGAAATGGATGCCTGCATGCACTGTGCCGTCGGCGTAGATGTCGTAACGTACCGTGTAGACGTTGCCGGTCGGCAGGGCGTAATCGACCTTGACTACAGCGGCTGTGCCTTCTTCGAAACTCTCCACCTTACAGACTTTGAAATCTTTCGAGGCCTGTTTCCACACTTGCATGCGCTGCGGAGCCCCATTGCCGTAATCGTTGTCCGTGGGTGCGCGCCAGAAGTTGGGCCGCAGGCCGAAACCCTTGTCGGCATACTCCGTGCCGTGCAGGACGAGCGAAACGACCGCTCCCTGGTCACTGTCGAAGACGAACCGCACCGCCGGAGCCGAAACGATCGTCTGCGTCCCTTTCCGTTCGATGCAGGGTGCATGTCCCGTGTGCTTCTTCGCCGCGCGCACACCATTCACAGCCAGCGCGAACTGCTCTTCGGCAATGACATGGCCAATGGGTACAAGCGGCTCCTCGGCCGTCGTTTCAACCGTGAAATGCACGAAATATTCCATGCCGTCGTGGCGTTTGACGCGCTCCACCGGCACGTGCACCCGTGCCGATTGCTGCGGAGCTATCGACAGCGGCAACAGGCCCCGAGCGACCGTCGCGCCGTCGGCGGTAATGGCGTATTTCACGGCATATTTATCCAAATCGGTGAAGTAGAAGCGGTTCGTTACCGTAAACTCCCCCTTGTCGGCATCCTCGGCCGCGAACGACACATTCTGATAGTTGTACTTAACCTCGGCAATAGCCGGATGGGGCACTTGGTCGGGACCGATGATGCCGTTGCACAGGAAATTGCCGTCGGAAGGCATATCTTTGCCGAAATCGCCTCCGTAAGCCCACCACCTGCGGCCATCGGGCGTATACTGCAGCAGACCCTGGTCTATCCAGTCCCAAATGAATCCGCCCTGCAGCTGCGGGTGGGCATATATCGCCTGCCACTGTCCGTAGAGGTCGCCCGTCGAGCAACCCATAGCGTGGGCATACTCCGAAGGAACGACGGGACGGTCGGCGCCGCGCAAGCCTGTCTGGCGGAACCACTCCGCAGAGGGGTATTGAGGGACTATCATGTCGGTATTCCAATCCCGCTCCGCACGTTCGTAGCAGACGGGCCGTGCCATGAGGGCGGCATCGTGTTCCTTTACCCAGACGTAGGCATTGTAAAAGTTGTATCCGTTGCCCGCCTCGTTGCCCAGCGACCAAATCGTCACGCACGGGTGGTTCTTGTTGCGCTCGAACATGTTGACGACGCGGTGCAGGTGGGCCTGCAGCCAGTCGGGATTGTGAGCCAACGTGCCTTTCTGATGCCCATCTTCGTGTCCCGCCGAGCCTTTGCGCATATCATCCACATAGCGCGTGTAGCCCATGCCGTGCGATTCGATGTTGGCCTCGTCGTAGACATACAGACCGTAGCGGTCGCACATCTCGTAGAAACGGCGGTCTTGCGGATAGTGGCACAAACGCACGGCATTGATGTTGTTGCGCTTCATCAGTTCGAAATTCCTCCGCATCTCCCCGACCGTTACGTAATGGCCCGTGTACTGGCTGTGTTCGTGGATGTTCACACCCTTGAGTTTGATGGGCTGGCCGTTTACGTAGAGCAGCCGCTGCCCGCTGTCGCTCTTGCGGATTTCTATGCGGCGGAATCCGACATTGGCGGGGATGAAATCGTGTTCGTCAGTGTCGATGACAAGCCGATATAGGTACGGGCATTCGGCGCTCCACGGCATCGCATCGGGAATCTCGGCTGAGAAACAGGCCGTGGCACACTCACCCGCAGCGACCGCCACGCGCTGGCTGCCCGAGGCGACCGTCGCGCCGTCGGCATCCTCAAGTCGGTAATTTACCGTCGTCGCGGCCTCCTGTTCCGACGTATTCCGGATATCCGCCTCCAACCGGAAGAGCCCGTTGTGCAATTCCTCATCGAGATTCGAGGCGATGCGGAAGTCGTACACCGCGACTTTGGGCTGCGACCATAGGAACACGTCGCGCTCGAAACCGCTGATGCGCCAAAAGTCCTGTGCTTCGAGGTACGATCCGGTACTCCAGCGCAACATTTTTACGGCGAGCAAGTTGCGGCCCTCGTGAAGATAGTCGTTAATGAGGTATTCGGCCGGATTCTTGGAGTCCTCGCCGTATCCCACCTCGCGGCCGTTCACATAGACGCATACGCCGGATTTGGCTCCGGCGAGTTGCAGATAGACGTCCCGTCCTTTCCATGCTTCCGGCAGCTCGAACTCGCGGCGGTACACACCCGCCGGAATGACCTCGGGCAGCAACGGCGGCACCGGATTGTCGGGGCTGAACTCGTAGCGGGTATTGACGTATATCGGAATGCCGAATCCCTGTACCTCCCAGTTCCCGGGGACCCGGATGTCGCTCCATCCTCCGTCGGGGAAATCGGACGTGCACACCCCTTCGGGCAGGGTGCGGCTATCATCGGTATAGAGGAATTTCCACGTGCCGTTCAGCGAACGATACCATTCGCTTTCCTCCCACACGCCCCTTTCGGCCGCCGGACGGCTGTCGAAAGTCATGAAAGCCGTGCGGGCCGGCTGTTGGTTTACGGCGGTGACACGAAGGTCCCGCCAGTAGGGCAGTTTCCCCTCCGGGGCATCTCCGGGGGCTGCCGCAACGGCCCATGCGGTGAACAGCGACACGGCCGTCGACAGCAGAAAAGCAGACGTATTCATCGTTCAAGTGTCTTTTGGGTTGTAAAAATGTTTTTGGTGCGAAACTTCCCTCCGCGAAAAAGGTCGCAGGGGACAAATTTCAGCGGGAGGGTTTATTTCGTCTCCATCGTGATTCCCAATTCTTCGGGCAGGATGCGGGCGGCTCCGCCGTCAGGGGAGCTCCCTTCGAGGCGCAGATAACGAATTGCAACGGGTTTTGCCAACTGCACGGTCTGTGCGGTCGGATTGTGCATGATGTTCCCGAACTCCCCCTGCTCGACGAGCGGCGTCCACGTCGTACCGTCGGTGCTGGCAGCCAGCGTGTAGCGGTAAGCCATGTCGGGTCGCGCCTCCGCATGATAAGGCGCATAGGTGAAAGCCGCTATGCGAATCTCCTTCCCGAAATCTATGGTCAGCGGCGACGCAGCGCATATGGTCCATGTGTCGCGCGGCAAATCGTTCGTGAAAGAGGCCGTTCCGGTTGCTTCCAGCTGTCGTATGGCGTAGGCTCCGACACGGGCGATGCGGGCACGGGCGCGTGTCCCCGTCAGCCGCAGGCGCAAGGCTGCAGCCTCGACCTCGGGAAACCGAACGATGCGTTTGTAGCCGATGGTGGTGCCTGTCGCCGCTGTCGTCCAGCCGTCGGGTGTCAGGACCTCGACCGTGAAACCCTCCACCCGCTGTCCATAGGCGATATCCTCCTGCAGCAATACGGCATTGATGCGCGATTGCGGTTTGAGAGCGTATTCGCGTGCCTCGCCGGCCGCACCCTCCCACAACGCTTCGCCGGCCGCTACGCGGTCATCCGCGAAACTCTCCGCAAGGTAGCGGGCAAATTCGCACAGCCGGACGGAATCGGCCGCGTGGATGCGGCCGCGGTAATCCGGCGGCACATTGAGCAGCAGGACAGAGTTGCGTCCGACGGACGCGAAATAAATTTCGGCGAGTTGGCTCAATGTCTTGACTTTTGCATCCTCGGAAGCGTGGTGGAACCAGCCCGGGCGTATCGACACGTCGATTTCGGACGGATACCAGAACATTTCCGTAGCCTGCGCGATAATTTCGCGGCTCCCGAGATCTTTGGCCGTTCCATTGATTCCCAATGCCTTGTTCTCCGCTTCGGCCCGTGTGTAACCGCCCGGAACCAGCGGGGTGGCGCTCCACTCTGTTTCCCGTCCCACGCCGCGCTCGTTCCCGACCCAGCGGATGTCATCGCCCATGATAGCCGTTACGGCCTGCGGCTGCAACCGATGAATGGTCGCGAGAACGGCGTCCCAATCGTAGACCTGACGCCGGCCGTCGGGCCCTTCGCCGCAGGCGCCGTCGAACCACACTTCGTGTACGGTGCCGTAATCGGTGAGCAACTCCGTAAGCTGTTCGATAAAATAGCGGTTGTAGGCGGGAGAATCCCCGTAACAGGGGGCGTGCCGGTCCCATGGTGAGAGATAGACACCGAACTTCATCCCATGGCGGTCGCAGGCCTCGCGAAGTTCGCGCACGACATCCCCCCTGCCGTTCCGCCACAGCGCGGACGCGACGGAGTAGTCGGTGGTCTTTGTCGGCCACAAACAGAATCCGTCGTGGTGTTTGGCCGTGAGAATAACCATCCGGAAACCCGCATTCTGCAGCGTGCGCACCCATTGGTCGGCATCGAAGTCCACAGGATTGAACAGCGCGGGGTCTTCCGTGCCGTCGCCCCATTCGCGGTCGGTGAAGGTGTTGATGCCGAAATGCAGAAAGGCCGTCAGTTCTAACTTCTGCCATGCGATTTGTTCGGGCGTCGGCACGAGATAAGCAGCCATTTCGATTTTCTCCTCCGGCGTGCTCCCGGCGGGGAAGATGAGATGCTTTTCGGCATAAGGCGGCGTGAGGTGTCCGCAGGAGCACCATCCGAGCATCAGTAGCGGTAAGAGTCCTTTTTTCATTTCGGTCGGTTAAGAAAGGGGGTAAATGGTGAATTCGAAAGTTTGGGGCGTCAACGGTACGCGGTATTGCGGCAGGACGCCCGGTCCGCAGGTGGCTGTGCCGACACCGGCCTGACGGGCATCAAGATGCAGGGTGATCGTACTGTCTGCGCGGAGTTCGTTGAGATGGCGGCTCGCAGCGATTGTCCGGTCGGAGTAGGGCAGCGCTCCAAACTCGAAGGGCTGTGCGGCACAGACCAGGAAACCGCACCCCGCATCGTCGGTCATGCGCAGCCACCGGACATCCGTCCGGTTTCCCGTGGCCTGCGGCACGACGTAGGCGTGGAACATCCGCTCGGGAGAGGTGCGGTGGAGGCCGATGAGACCGCACTGCTTGCGGTCGGCATAGGTCTCGACCTCGCCGCGCCCGAGGTACTCGATGTGGCGGAATGCCGGATCGAGGGCGCAGACCAATCCCGTGCGGGCCAAAGCTGCAACGACCGACGTGTCGGGTGCGAAGGCGACGGTCAGCCGCAGGGCGTTTCCTTCCGGAACGTATCGGAAGGTCGCCATGCCGACCCGCCCGCCGCGGGCGTTGAGAACTTCCGTTTCGGCGGTAACGGCACCGTGGGCCTTGCGGAGCTCGACGACCCGCTGCACGAGCGAGTCGAGTCCTGCCGCCTCCCAGCAACGAACTCCGTAGCGGTCACGGCCGTCGTTGTCCGTCGGTGGACGCCAAAGGCTCAGCGTCATGGGCGTTGCAAGGAGTTCGCGGCCTCCGACGGTCAGTTGCCGCAGTGCGCCCGTCGCTTCGTCGACGGCGAACCCGATTTTTCCCGTCGCGGCAGGAATCGCCGCAAAACGCTTGGCCTTACCGGGCAGTACGTACTGGTCGTAGGCCACGACCCAGTCGCATCCCACCAACGGCGAGGCCTCCTTGCGCCGCCATTCCAGCAAGAGATATCCTTCGACGGCCGTGTCGGGCAGCCGGATGTTCCCGATGGTCAGGTCTACACACGCCTGAGGACCGCATGAGGGGAACAGCTCCCCGCCGGCAAGCCGGGTGCCGTCGTCGCTGGTGACACTCCACGAGAGCCGGTATTCGTCGAGATTGGAGAAATCGAACCAGTTTTTGACGCGCACACGCAACGTGCTGGCGTCGAGCAACTCGGATTTGATGTTCTGGTAGATTTTTTTCACCTCCTGCAGGTGGGGATGCGGCTGTCTGTCGGCCGACACGAGGCCGTTGCAACAGAAGTTTCCGAAACTCGGAATGCCTGCCCCTCCGTAATCTCCGCCGTACGTCCAGTACCAGCGGCCGTCGGCATCTATCTCGCGGAACGACTGGTCCACCCAGTCCCAAATGCATCCTCCCTGCGCCGCAGGTTCCGATTCGAAGAGATCCCAATACTCCTTCATGCCTCCGCAACTGTTCCCCATGGCATGGAGGTATTCGCACAGGATAATCGGCCGGTAAATGCCGGGGCGGGCGAGATAGGCACGTATGTCCTCTATGGAGCGGTACATGGGACAGTAGATGTCGGTATTGTACGCCTGTTCGGCCCGCTCGTACTGCACGGGACGGGTATGCTCCACCCCTTTGAGCCAGTCGTAGGTGCGCTGGAAATTGATGCCGTTGCCCGCCTCGTTGCCTAACGACCAGATTATCACCGACGGGTGGTTTTTCGAACGTTCGTAAAGCCGTTTCGTGCGGTCGAGATGGGCCGGGAACCATACCGTATCCTTGGCCAACGATGCCTCGCCGTAGCCCATGCCGTGCGATTCGATGTTCGCTTCGTCGATGACGTAGAGTCCGTAGCGGTCGCAGAGCGTGTACCAGTAGGAGCTCGCCGGATAGTGCGAGTTCCGTACGGTGTTGATATTGTGGCGTTTCATCAACCGGATATCCTCTTCCATCGTCTCTTTGTCCACCGTACGGCCCATTTGGGAGTGTTCGTGGCGGTTGACCCCCTTGATGAGTACCGGTTTCCCGTTGATGCAGAGCTGGCCGTTCCGGATTTCGGAGGTGCGGAAACCCACATCGCACCCCGTGGCGTGAAGCACCCTGCCGGCGGCATCCTCCAGGACGACCGTCAACCGGTAGAGTTCGGGATGCTCGGCGCTCCAGCGGCGCACCTGTGCGATGCGCACGGTGTCGAAATGTCCGTCGGCGCTGCGACCTTGCGCCGCGCACCTGCCTCCAGCATCGCACAAACGATAGGACACCGAGGTGCCTGCCTGCGTCTGTTCGGTGCGGACGTCAAGGGCGAAGAGGCCGTCAGCATAGCGCACGCTGTCGAGCGATGCGCCGACCCGAAGGTCGGCGATGTGCTCCCGCGACGTGCTGTACAGGTAGACATCCCGCTCAATGCCGCTGATGCGCCACATATCCTGACACTCCAGATAGGAGCCTGCACTCCAGCGGTAAACCTCCAGGGCGAGAACATTCTCCCCCTCCTGCAGAAAATCGGTGACATCCCACTCGGCGGGGGTTTTCGAATCCTGATTGTACCCCAGCCGCCTCCCGTTGAGCCAGACGTAGTAGAACGACGCGACCCCCTCGCAACAGAGCACCACACGGCGCTCTTTCCACCCCTCGGGAACGGTGAACGTGCGGCGGTAAGAACCCACCTCGTTGTAGCGGGAGGGGACGAAAGGCGGATGTTTCCTGAATCCGAACAGAGGGGCGTCGAACTCGTAGGTTTCATTGACGTAAATTGCCGTGCCGTATCCCTGCCGCTGCCAACTGCCCGGGACTTCCATCTCCGTCCAGTTCCCGGTATAAAACGCGGGATCGAAGAACGCCTGCGGGCGTTCGTCGGGATTTTTCGACCAGTGGAATTTCCACTTCCCGTTCAGACTCAGGTAGTAGGGCGATCGGGTGTAGTCGCCTTCGGCCGCCGCCTTCCGCGTGGCATAGGGCCACACATAGGCATGCGGGGGGATTTTCTGTTCGCCGAGTGCGGACGGGTTCTGCCATTCGGGTACCGCGCCGCCGGCCGCCTCAGACAGCAGAACGGCCATCACCCATAGCGGACAGAGGAACAAACTGCGCTTCATGACGATCGTTTTTTTACTCTTCATCCTTGTCGTGTTCGGGCCCGAACCTTACCGCATCGCCGTATGCCTCCTGCAGGGAGAGAAGCCGTTTTTTCAACGATGCCGTAAGCTCCTCCGTGCCGGGCGTGCCGTAGAGGTTGTGCATCTCGGTGGGATCTTCCTGCAGGTCGTAGAGTTCCCACACGTCGATGTCGTTGTAGAAGTGTATCAGCTTGTAGCGGTCTGTGCGGATGCCGTAGTGCCGTTTGACACTGTGTTCCGCAGGATATTCGTAATAGTGGTAGTAGAGGGCGTCCCGCCAGGAGGCGGGATGCTCGCCCTGCAGCAGGGGCACGAGTGACACCCCATGGATCGCTTCGGGAATGTCGACGCCGGCCAGTTCGAGGAACGTGGGGGCGTAGTCAATGTTCTGCACCATCTCCCCGATGTCGCCACGGAGATCGAATCCTTTGGGCAGCCGCATGATGAGCGGGGTGCGCAACGACTCCTCATACATGAAGCGCTTGTCGAACCAGCCGTGTTCGCCCATATAGAACCCCTGGTCCGAGGTATAGACGACGAGCGTATTGTCGAGAAGTCCCAGTTCCTCCAAATGGTCGAGCACACGTCCCACATTGTCGTCAAGGGACTTGACCGTCTTCATGTAGTCGCGCATATACCGCTGGAATTTCCATTCCGCAAGCTCCCGGCCCTGCGGATTGCGGCGATAGAAATCCTCGATAAGCGGTTCGTAGAACCGATCCCACGCGGCTCGCTGTTCGGCATCCATGCGGCCTACGAAATCTTCATACAGCCCTTTCAGCCGCGACTGTTTGTCGGGTCTCCACATTTTAAGGTCGTATATGGGATCCATGTCGCGGATGATGCTCATTTCCTGCGCCGCAGCAGCGGGTCGGCCCTCATAATTGTCGAAGTAGTTGTCCGGGAGCGGGAAGGTGCGGTCTTCGTAGAGCGCGAGGTCGCAGGTGTCCGCCATCCAGTTGCGGTGGATGGCCTTGTGGTGAATCAGCAGGCAGAATGGTTTTTCGGGGTCGCGCGACTGATGGAGCCACTCCAAAGCGTCGTCGGTGATCAGGTCGGTAACGTAACCGCTGCGCCGAACGGTGTCGCGCTGCATGGTGATGAAATCGGGGTTGTAGTAGGAGCCCTGGCCCGGGAGTATCTCCCAGTAGTCGAAGCCCGTCGGAAGGCTTTCGAGGTGCCATTTGCCCACGAGCACGGTCTGGTAGCCGGCTTGCTGGAGCAGCTTCGGGAAAGTCTGCTGTTCGGCGTCGAAAACGCAGGTCGTATTGTCAAAGAAGCGGTTCGCGCAGGAGTGTTTGCCGGTAATCATGCAGGCACGGCTGGGCCCGCTGAGCGAGTTGGCCACGAAACTGTTGGTGAACCGAACCCCATCGCGGGCGATGCGGTCGAGGTTCGGGGTCTCGATGTAGCGCGTGTCGTAGCAGCTCATCATCTGAGCAGTGTGGTCGTCCGTCATGATGTAGACGATGTTGGGACGCCGGGGGGCGACTGAGGTCTGCCTGCAGGCGGTAGCGACGAACGTGAGGGCGCCGCCGAGGGCGATGGGCAGCAGCGGGGTGCGGGAATAAAAAGGTGACATAATTTGGATATTGTAGTGTACAAATTAATTTTCGCGTGCAAATCCGTGTGTAAAGATAATACATAAAATACGGAAAAAGCAAATCCGCCATTTCCCGAATCCGTGCGGCCGGCACACAGCTCGGGAGGCAGGACGGCAGACATGCAACCCCCGAGAGAAGGCATTCGACAATATGCTGCGGAAGTCTACTTTGCCGCCGAAAAACAGGCTCTTGTCGTCCGTTTCGGAGATGGCTCCGTCGCCTGACGAAACCGACACCGAAAAAAAATGCGATCGGGATATTGGCGTTCCCCGGTTAAGATCGTTGATGCCAAATCATTGGGTTCATACTGTTGTCAAGGTGCAGGTGTACGGATGCCTGCGAGGACGCTTCTCCTTATCTGCATCGGACGTATCCTTTCTTCATATGCTCCGTGCGAATGTGTGCGGGCCCGATTTTCTGCGGACAGGCGTTGTCCTCAATCCGCACCTCTGTGCATCCGTCCAACAAGAACAGTCCCTGTGCCGGAATTTCGGTGCCGGGCAGAGGCTCGATCTCGTTGCCGCGGAAAACCAACCCGCGCGTGCTCTTGGCATACAACACAGGATTCCCTGCAATCAGGAATTTGTTGCCGACGATGCGGATGTTTTCGTGTACGGGCAGCGAGGCATCCACCTCCGTATTCGAGGGATGCAGCGCAATGACCGCATGCTTCGGCCCGCCGTTGTATGCACAGTCGATGAACGTGTTGTTTTCTATCAGCACATCCTTTACCGGGCCCGACTCGTACCAGCCTTCCGCATCCCCCTCTATCAGGATCGCGCTCATGCCGGTCTTGCAGTAGGTGTTGCCGGCAATGACGACCTTGCGGGGGGTCGTCACCAGCGTTCCGCGCGTGCTGGTGTGCGTAAAGCGGCAATTCCGTATCTCGACCTCCGGCGTGCAGGTCATGTTTTCCACACAGTCACGCCCCAGTTCCAGTCCGACGGGTACCGGACGGTCGAAAGCGACCTCGACGATCCGGTCCGAACGCCGGTTTACTGCGGTTATCGTGGCGAAAGCGAAACGCCGCATGGCAGCGGCCTTGACGAATGCTACCGTGTCGCCGACGAAGAATGCGTCGAAGCCGTAGCTCTGCGGGTGCATGAAACGCAATTGCAGGATCGAATCTCCCGGTTGCGCTACGGCGCGGAGATTCGTGCCGTGAACGTTGACGGGGTCGTCCTGCGCCCCCGAAAATCCGCATCCGAGGATTCGGATTTTCCCGCTGCATCCGGAGAAGTGCATGAAATCGGCCTCCGAGGCCAGCAGGCGCCCGCTCTCCTCGCGGGGCATACAAACGACATCGCGCATGGTGATCTCCCTGCTGTACTGGCTCACTATTCCGAGTGCGTGCATGAAATGTATGTGCACATGCTCCAAAACCACCTGTTCGCTTTGGACGAGGAACATCCCGACCTGGTCGCGGATGATGTCGCGAACCGTCAGGGTGTTCCCGACTTGGGGCCGGAAGTCGGGCGGGGTGGCGAAGCGCACAATGCCCGGGGCGACCTCATCGGCCGGTGCGGCAGAGAGAATGTCATAGCCGCGGCTGTAGAAAAATCGCCCGGTCGCGGCATCGTGCTCGATACAATGTATTTTCTCCGTCTGCCATCCTTCGCCGATGAGGCGAATCCGTCTGTCGACCAGTTCGTAACGCGAATCGCGGTGCAGGGCGACCTCGACACCGCGGCCGTCGACTTTCGTATAGGTGAGTTCCGACCCGCCAGGGCGTTCGAAATCGAAGTGCAGATTGCGCAGGACGATGTTCCGGCATCGGTCGAGCGCCACCATGGTCATTTTGCCGTGGAACATCAGCGTCGCGCCGCTCCCCTCGACCGTGAAGTCGTGCATGTCGTCGAGCAGGATGCCGAGCGTCTTGGTTTTGGAGGGGCACTCCTCCTCGGAGGATGTGTTGGAGATGAAATAATCGCGCCGGCAGGCATCTTCGGGCCAAAAATCGTAGCGGCCCTTTTCCAATACGAGCACCTTGGCTCCCGACCGCCGACAGTCGTCGAGCACGGTTCGGAGTTTCCCGGAGAGGTTCTCGTAGCTGTAGGGGCGGATGCCGTAATCGGCGAGAAACACCGTATCGTTTTGCGCTGCGGATGGCTGCGCCTGCACTGCGCACAGCGAGCACGAGGCAAGGGCTGCGAGCAGGATATCTCTCATATCGCTCATCGTTGGTTGCTTGTTTGCAAAGTTCGCGCTTAAAAAAGCCTTGTCAAAGGCGGCTTAATTCGGATGGTTACAATCAGGAAGCCACAAACCGAATGACTTGTGGCTTCCTGTCCAGTGCCGGCAATAAGGGTGTTAAATTAAAAGTTCTGAAATTCAACAAATACCCTTATCGCTATGTTCGCCGAGGACAAAATTACAGAAATTTTCGTAGAAACGAGTTTTTTGCGTATGGTCTTGCGGGCAGCGGAGAATCTTTAGTTGGTGGTGAATCGTGAATTAACAACTTTCACGGTAAGGTCCTTGACATCAATATCGATAATGTGAGTAATTGTATTAGTCTCCCCTATCTCAGAAACTGTATAATTGTAGCCAGCACCGTAAATCGTGCCTTTCATGGAGGACATTGTTTTGGAGTCGATCTCCTCCGAAGTCCATTCACCGATGGTGAATCCACCGTCATTCCCGATATTATATCGCGAACTCCCTTCTTGAAAGCGTGTACCCCAACTCGTTTGGTTAACACCTGTCCATACGGTTCCGCGGCCACCCCAGGAGCCACAAAGCGTATATGCTCCATAGAGACTACTACTACCCCACATAAAAAGTTGTAAATAATTCGTGTTGTCCTTAGCCAAGCGTAACTGCCAGCAGTGGTCGTAACCTCCGTAGAACACGGTTCCCCCTGTATCTACATACATCTTCGATTGACCCTCGCCGCAATAGTCGTTGTCGATTGTGGTGACATACTCAGTTAGCAAGTGGCGCTTTTCGGACGGACGTGTTGCCGAACATGCAAACTGGTAGACCTTTGATGCTGTCATCACGTAGGCAGTGACGCTATTCCCGTTGATTATAATAGATCCTCTTTTGATATTATCTTTTTCATTCGTTCCCGGATCAACCACATAAGATGAATTGTCTGCAAAGAAACTATTCACTGTCGTACCCTCACTATAGGTTCCGTCGGGTGCCGTCTCAGAGTCGGAAAGACGATAGAACTTGAGAGCCAGGCCTTGGCCGGATCCGCTCCATGTTGCATCGCCCTCATAGACTGCACCGGATGTTCCAAAAGTCATTACGGAATAACCATAGCCGGCATGTCCCAATTCAGCACCGTCGTACAAATACTCATTAGCGGAATCAAGTGTAACCTTTGGCCCCATCACACCGACGGTAACAGTCGCGCTGATTTCATCTTCAGTAGTGATGTTCAAGGTGCCGATACCCTCTGAAAGCGCGGTGACAGTAAGATCTTTAGACACGTTCATCAGATTTTCGGAATTATTGGTGACCTCATACGGAGTTCCTTCAGGGAGAATTCGGATATTATCCATCTTCGAGGTCGTACCTTTCTCGATAAAATATAAATCACCGATAATTGCGGAATGGATCGTAGCCGTAACCGTGTCAGCCAAATCACCTGACTTTGCTATAAACTTAACGTCACCGATGCCTACGGGTATGATTTTATTATTTTCATCGACGTAAGCAATATCGGGACGATCTGACTCCCACTCAATTTTTGATGCAACAGGTCTCAGAGCTACGGTGAATTCCCGTTCATCGACAAAAGACATTTCAACGTTTCGTGGTGAGACATTCAAACGTGTAACGTCTGGGTCGTCCGTTTCGGAATCCCTGTAAATAATCTCGTCATTGTCGTTGCACGAACTGCTGAATCCGCCTGCAATCAAGCCCAGCAGTATCCATAATCCTAATTTATATAGCATTTTCATCATTTGTCCCTTTTTCAATTAAACAAATCAGTCGTGTACAAGGAAATAAACATCTTTAATATTTCCTCTTGAATTGCGGATTTTCACCTTATCCACTTTTTTACTTGAATCTAATCCCAGGTCTTTTATATTAAACGTTCCCAACCCCTCTTTATTTTCCATAGACTTATTCTTGTAGGCTGACGTATCCTCATCCTCTGTTTTCGCATAAACATAGACCAAGCCGGTGAGCCACCCGTTGCTACTGCCCATCACGACGAACACGTGAGAGAGATAATGAGGTTCATCGAATTCTATCTCTACAGTGGAATCACTATAGCCCGGGGTCCATACCGTTTCCGGATCTTGATCAAAGGCGTTTTTATATGTATTATCCGATGATACTGTCTGATTGCCTTGGCCGGATCCGCTGAGCGTGTTTACACTATAATCATCAGCAGTCAACAAGCGACTATTTTCAGGGTATTTTTCTACTACATGAACGACATGGCAGAGATCGGACATATTCTCTGACAGGGCTGCCGATGATTCCGCCTCTAACGTTAAAGAGAGAGGCATCAGGTATTTCCCCGTAGCCCATGCGGCGCCCGTTTTAGGAACGACACGTATAACTGCCTCTTTTTGACCTGAATTAATGACAGCAGGATTTCCTTCTAACGTGTACCACTCTGGCGGGAGAAGTCTGTACCCGGTCTCATCGTCCAATTCGAGTTCGTCATTGTATTGTTCCACATACTCTTCGGCATTATCTCTTAAGGCAAGGATACCTGAAACCCGTGTTTTAACAGGATAAGTAGTGCGGAAGTAAATAATATCTGTCTCCGAATAGGATTCTGCCGGGGTTAGCATTGCCTGAGTAGGGGTGAATTCCAACTTGTCATCCTTTTCTATAAGTTCTCCGAATGACATCGAAAATTCCTGAGGCGCGGAAGCGCCCACACCAGTAGTGATATATGCTTTCTGGTACTGCTTCATGTCACCGACATATTTCACTTCCGGATCATCGTTGCAGGCACAAAGCGTAAAAGCGAAAAACAAAATTCCCGGCCATGCAAGATATTTTTTGTTTTGTATCATAATTTCAGATTTTATACTGAGTAATTTCATCTAATTTTTCACATTCAAAAGACTTTGACCGTCAGTGGTGACCATGGCGGTCATCTCTTCGTCATTTTTCGCCTTGCCCCATTTGAAAACGCTCGTGATATTTTCATACTTAGTATTCGCATCGTCATTGATCATTGAGAACGAGTTTTCGTCAAGATCGTGACCGTTGCCGGTAGCATCATGGAAAACAGAGCCCTCCCCCTCGTCAAGTTTATAATATGCGAAGAGTCCTTTGCTATTGGGATTAACTTTGTACTTGCTTCGCTTGATGTCGCCGGCGGAACGGGCGACAGACCATATCCGTAATTCGCTGTATCCGATAGGCGAGGGATGGTGCGTGGAGGCAAAATTAAAGCCATCGAATTTAGTGGGTTCTTGCCACAGGGGATTGACCACGCTTTTCATTTCAACTCCGTCAAGATAGGAGGTAACTTTGTCGTTGTTGCAGACATAGGCGAAATGATGCCAGCGTCCGTCATTCGCGCTATCGGACCACGTACCTTTCTCCACACTGAATCCGCCCGCATCGAACGAACCGTGCAAATGGATATCCATGCCATCCGCATTCGCGTATGGGCGTACGTAAAGACTGCTTGGATTTCCGTTAACCCAGAGCGTTTCATTACCGTATGCTGTGTCATTTTTCATGCGATTGAGAGTGAAAAAGAACTCCACCGTCCATGTATTCGTAGCCGGGAAATCATTTTTCTCCCATCGCCACACGATATCATTGTTCGCCTTGACAATGAGCACCGGCACTTCAAAATCCTTTTGGAATGCATAGAGCACTGTCTTCTGTTTTTCGAGTACGGTAATATCCTCAGAAACACTCGCGATAGATAACGGCAGGGCATATTGCGTCATGTCATCTTCGGCTACGCTCTTGAGTTGTACGGGGAATACGACCGTATTCCGACCCGCGGGAATCGTAACTTCCAAGCTTCCATCAACTTCCTTGCCGTCCGAATCCACAAATGCCCAGTTTTCAGTAGGCAAAACCTGTAGCGCATCATCGAATTTTGCATTATGGTCGGAAAGTGCCTGCTCATCCACAGCCAGTGAGACCTTTACGGGGTGCTCCAAAGGACTCGTCATTCTCAGGGTCACGTTGAACTGACGGTCACTCAGTCGTGCGTCAATACAGTCGTAACTGTCGCGATTGCCGGCATCCACCAGATAGATGGCATTGTCAAGTGCCGGATATTCGGCATTGTCACAACCCATGATGCAGGTCAGTGACAGGCATCCGAATAGCATATACAAAAATGGTCTTTTCATATTCCTTATTTTTTCAGTTATTTTATTGCCGGATTCATAATCTGTATGCACTCCCGCAGTTGTCCGTAAAAACAATTCCAACCCGAAGCATTGTATGCATTATTAATCAGATAGGCACCGATACCTCCCTTGGGGACATACTTGCCGTTGACTATGGGATGCCAGCGGGCCATACCCTCGAATGCTCCACCTGTTTCTTTAAAGTCGGGCACTGTTCCGTCACGCAGAGTCCATTTTGCCTGGCCGAAATAGGTCTTGTTGTCAGCGGTGTAGCTGTCCTCGAAAGTTTCGAGCAGAATCGTGCGCTTGGCGATCTCCTCCTCCTTCATATAAGGAGAAAAAGCAGTTACGGTCGCGCCATAACGGTTATCCATGGCCGTCTCGGAACCGGCGTTGCTGCCTCTCGTATAGGCCTGGTGTGCGAAGTAATCGAAGTAGATGCACGCCTCGCGAGCCCCCAGGCGCTGCGGCACGCCGTCGATCATGAAAATCTTGTCGCCCAGCCCCTCGCGCATACGTTTGGCAAAAGCCAGCGTGCGGTCGTGCGCCTGTTGCTGCGTGATGGTACCTTGGTCGCCGATAATGTCTCCGACATTGTCGCCTACACTATACCCATACTCGAAGTCCCAGTCGAACCCGTCGAGTCCGAGACGGTCGATGATGTAGCACAGCGAATCGGCATAAAGTTCGACGGCCTTAATGGCCCTCTCGTCCATGTCCGGCGTGTTGTTCAGGCCGTCATTGACATCCATACCCCAAAAGGCCCTGCGTGCGGATTGCCAATCGGTATAAGTTCCCACTTCACCCGTATAGCGGTCCTTGATAACTGCGGGGGTTTCTTCCGAAGCGTTCTTCACGAAGTCCGGGGAAATCTGTGTACCCACGCTGTGTGCTATGAAGACCAGCAGGCACTTCAAACCTTTCTTTTCCTGCGCCATTTTCAGGTCGGCCATCTGCTCCTCATTGTATTCGAAGCCGGCACCCCACATTGACACGATATCCAAACTGTCGGGCAGACCCATCAGCGAGTGTGCATAGCTTGACGAAGCCCCCCCAAAACCCTGGTAGTAGCCGAACATGATCTCATGTTCCGAATTGCGGTAGGCGCGCAGGTTGGCGTAGTAATCGTCTTTGTTTATATTTGTTGTCAGGTCGGTTGGAAATTTTGGTTCCATTTCCGTCCAGTCACTGCATGAGGCTGATGCAATCACCGCGACTACCGCCCATATTACAAGGTTTATTATCCTTTTCATTTATGTTATTTTTTTTGTTTTCAATTGGTTATGCTATTCTTTGGCCCACCAGAGTTTGGTGGCGAAAGTGTCACCCCCGTCCAGCATCCCGATTGCCGCCGCTAAATTTTCGGGGTTCGCCGTCTGTTCCTTGGTAGAGAACATAAGACGGCTCAACACTTTCCGACCATCATACTCGCTCGGCACTCCGGGGTTCGATATACCAGTGAATCCCAGGAATTTGGGATAACCCGTCCGGCGATAGTCGCACCACGCCTCGTGCCCCAACGGATAGAGGGCGATGTATTTCTGCGTGATGATGCGCTGCAACTTCTTGTCGTTGTTGTCGCTGTCCGTCCACTTGATCGTAATGTCGCTGGGTGCACTGCAGTTTTCGTTGCTCACAGGGTCGTTATATGCCGCCGGCTTGTTGCTGTCGTTTTCGAGATAGGCATCGGCGCCCGCTACACTCCACTGGCTGAATGACAGGCGGATCCCCTCGTTGTAGAACTGCTCGGCAGTCTGGGATTCGGTCGTCCAGCCGTTTAGCACACACTCGGCACGCAGGAAAGCCACCTCGGCCGCTGTCAGCAACGGATAGTCATCGTGCTCGCCGACATTCGGACGCGAGTATTTCGATTCGATATCGGTCTGCTGCGCTGCGGTGCCTGCACGCAGCCCCAGATAAATCGATTCATCGTCGACTGTTACCGGTTTGAAATAGGCCGGACGACGCGGGTCGTTGTAACCGTTCATGTAGCAGGTCAGATCGGCGCAGGCGAACGTGTCGTTGTAGTTATGTTCCATGACATACAACTTCGTCGTCATGGTCGCCATGCGGCCCACTACCATACGCATGTAGGCATTGTCGCTGTTCGACTCGATGACACCGCCCTCAAGGGCTTTCTTGGCGTACTCGGCCGTCAGATCCGACCTCTTATTGCTGATTCGGACGGCCAGGCGAAGCATCAGCGAGTTGGCGTATTTCACCCATTTCGTGTAGTCGCCTTCGTAAATCCGGTCGAAATTGTGAATATCGGTCGTGAGGCTGTTGGTGATGCAATAGTTGAGGTCTTCGATGGCCTCGTCCAACTCCTCGAGCATTGTCAGATACACCTCATCGTCATCGTCGTAGGGTATGTACAGATCGAGATTGTCCGGGTCGATTTTCGAATAGGGGATTGGACCGTACATATCCGCCAGTCGGTGCATCGTGGCGACCCGGATGATACGGGCCAGCGCATATATGATATTCTCGCGATTCTTCTCCGTGAATTGCACGACGTTCACATAATTGGTATAGAAACTGAGCGTCGAGGAGAACGGGTTGTCCAGCCACTGCGGGCCGTCATAGGTGAAACGCGAGAAATCGCCTGACCATTTCTGATTGGAGGCGCCGCCCGCATTGCTCATCAGCATGCGACCGCAGACATCGCCCAAGAGACTTTCACAGTGCTGAAATGCTCCGTTATCGTCTTGGGGCACGATTTTCATCTCCATGGCGGGAATCATCGAACCGTGCAAATTATTGTCGCGGTTGAGTTCTTCTTCCGTAAGACCTCCGTTGGGCCAGTTGATTTCCGAGAAATTTCCAGTGCAACCGGCAAGCAAGAAGACTGCGCAGAGTTGCGCTATCGCTGTTTTCATGCCGTTTTTCGTATGTTTCATGGCTCTGTTGTATTAGAATTCGAGTTTGAGACTGAAACCGAGGTTCCGCAGACTCGGCGTCATGAGATAGTCGATGTTTTGGTTGTACGTACCTGTCGAGAAAGCCTGCTCGGGGTCGAACGGTGCCTTGCAGTAGATCATCCACATATTGCGTCCGATGAACGAAACCGTCATCTTCAGCTTGTTGTGGAACCACTTGCGCGGCAGCGTATAGGCCAACGACAACTCCTGCAGGCGGACACTCGTCGCATCGTACATATATTCCTGCGTCAATCCGCCGTTGGGACTGGCCACCAGACGGTAGTAGGTCTCGGCATCGACATAACCACGGTTGACCAGCACACCGCCGGCATCACGCGCATCGGCCGTGGTCTTTGAAACGCCGTACTGATCCATGAACATCTGCGTGTACGAGGTCGCCAAACCGCCTAAACGGGCCGTGAACAGAGTATTCAGCACAAGCCCTTTATAAGAAAAGGCGTTGCTCCAGCCCATGTTGCCTTTCGGTAGCGTCGTCCCCAGCCTGCGGGGTTCCGTCGTTACGATAGATACGTTGTTGGTACTCGGGTCAATATAGATATTCCCTTCGGGGTCGCGACGGAAATCGCGTGACGAGTACACATCGCCCATGGTGCTGCCCACCTTGATGGGGTTGCTGCCCGAACTGAGACTTACATCGTTCGGATAGTAGGTCTTGTCGGTTACGGGGTCGTAATATGAGTCGAAGAGCTTGGTGATGCGGTTGCGATTCATGCTGTACGTGAAATTGGTGCTCCACCCGAAATCGCGCCATTGGTTGTCGTATCCGACCTGAAGCTCAAGACCCTTGTTGCGGACGTTACCGGTCTGCATATACATGAAAGAGTAACCGCCCGATGCTGCGGAAATCGAGATGGGAATCGTCTGTTTCTTGGTGTCCGACAGATACCACGTCAAATCGAGGTTGAAGTGCCTGAAAAGTTTGGTCGTCAAACCCACCTCCCACGAGTCGGTCTTCTCGGGGTAGAGCTTCGTGATGGGCCGGTACGAAGGCACGCCGGCCGAAGAGCCGTTCCACGTGTAGTACGTTTCCGTAAGGTTGCGCGGCAGCGGCGAGCCGACATCGGCGAACGACGCGCGGACTTTCAGATAGTTCACCCACTCGGGCATGTGCATCAGTTGCGACAGCACTCCGGAAATACCCACTGAGGGGAAGAAATACGACAGCTGGGATGTGTTCGACAGCGTCGACGACCACTCGTTGCGAGCCGTCATGGTCAGATAAAGCGCATTGAGGAAACCGAGCTCGACATTGACGAAAACCGCGTACTCGCGCTGTTTCCACGCCCCGTAACCGACTCCGCCCATATCCTTATAGATATTGGAGAAGGTGAAGACATTGGGCAGAGGTCCGAGCGGCCCCTGATAGGAGTTGGATTCGTAGCTCTGGTGATTGAGGCTCGAACCGATATTGGCCGAGAGGGATACCGATTGACCGAAGGTCTTGTTGATGTTCAGCAGGGCATCGGCATACAGCGTCTTCTCCTCGGATTTGGAGAAAGAATAGTAACCGGTGTTGTTGATGTCGGTGATGTCCGACGAAACACTGGTGGCCGAAACCTTGCGCTCTGCCTTGTTGTAGGAATTGTCCATCCGGATACGCCCCGAAATGCTGAGCCAATCGAGAATGTCATAAGAGAGATTGGCATTCAGCATATAACGCTCCTTGTTGTATTCGCGGAGCTTGCGGTACATCTCCCAATAGGGGTTTTCCGCATAGGTAGTGCCGGCGGCATTGTTCCCCCATTTCCAGCGTTGCACGTAGATGTTGCGGGAAGCGTCCCACTCTTCATAGGCGCGAGCCTCTTTGAAGTCTTCGCCGCGCGGCCACAGATAAACGACAGCAAGCGGATTCTGGAAACCTCCCGATGCCACCGGATTGAGTTGGTTTTGGAGAATGTAACTGATCCCCGCATCGAGCGTCATCTTCTCCTTGAGGAATTTTGTGGTATTCCGGAACGTGAAGTTATAGCGGTTGTAGTCGCTGTTCGGGACTATAGCGCTGGAGTTGTTGGCTGCTGCCGAGAAATAGGTCTGGTTACGCTGGTTGCCGATGGAAAGCGTTACGGCATTCGAGACGTTGCTACCCGTGCGGAAGAAATCGGCGGGGTCATAGGCCAATGCCGCTCCTTTGGCACCCCAACTCTGGTACGAGCCGCGCACGTTGCCGTAGGAGGTCTGGAATTCCGGCATCATAAACGGCGTACTGAACGTCGTATTGTGGGTATACGTGACTTTGGCTACACCCTCGGCACCTTTCTTCGTCGTGATGAGAACGACGCCGTTTGCGGCACTCGAACCGTACAATGCCGCAGCTGCCGGGCCGTTCAGCACCGAGAGCGATTCGATGTCCTCGGGGTTGAGGTCGGCGATACCTTCGGTGGTGGGCTGGCCTACGGCATTCATCTCGGCGACACCGGCTGCCGTATTCCCACCGCTACTTGCGTTGTAAAGCGGCACACCGTCAATCACATAGAGGGCGTTGTTGCTTCCTGTCAGCGACTTCACACCGCGCATGACGACACGCGTCGGGCCTCCGGCACCATTGCCCGCAGCATTGATTTGGACGCCGGCGACCTTTCCCACGAGGGAGTTCATGAAGTTGGCATCCTTCACGGTGGTGATGGCCTCACCGTCGACTTTCTGTACGTTATAGCTCAAGGCCTTTTCGGATCGTTTGATACCGAGGGCGGTAACCACCACAGCCTCGGCCTGCAGAGACTGTTCGTGCAAGGTTACATTGAGGAACGTCTGTCCGTGATAGACGACCACCTGCGGGTCGTAGCCGAGGTACGAAATCTCCAGGGCATCACCCTCTGTAAGCCCCGAGAGGGTGAACGTACCCTCCGCATCGGTCAAGACGCCCTTTGTCGAGCCCTTGACCATTACGCTGGCTCCAACCATTGGCGCCGACGCTTCATCCACCACTTTGCCGCGCAGGGAGCCTGCGTCTTGTTGGGCGAAAATGGGCAGCGGACAGGCCGTTGCGCACAATGCCAAAATCAGCGCACTCCATGCAATGACATTTTGTAGTTTTCTCATAACATTGTAATAAGGTTAATAGGTTAAGTTGTCGTATCCGTTTCCTAAGGAGAAACGGATATGCAGGATTATAGCTTTAATAATCAGTCTGTTTGCGTTCAAAAAAACGGAGCGGATGTTTGAAAAAATTATATTTATCCGTGTCTCCCGAAAAATATTTTGGAATTGTTCTTATATTTGTGCTGGATATCCGTTTTTCCTTAGGAAACGGACATTTTTGTCTGACAGGGAGCGGCCTACAGGTCTTTGACAATCAGTTCGTTCGCCCGGTCGATGGTAGCAGGGTCGATGGTATCGAGGTATATCTGCGTTGTGGCGGTGGAATCATGTCCGAGGGCGTCGGAGATGACATTGAGGGGTACGTTCTTGGCCTTGGCGATGGAGGCCCAAGCATGGCGGGCGACGTAGGTCGTGAGCGGTATCGGCAGTTTCACCCTTTTCGCGATTGTTTTCAGCGCGTTGTTTACACGGCGCAGTGCCGTCTCGTACTGCATTCGTTCATCGCCGCCGGGACGGGTTATGACGGGAAGCAGGTAGGGTGATTCCTTGTCGGAGTAACGGTCTACCAGTTCTCTGATTGGCCCTATAATTTTGACATGAAGCATCTGCCCGGTCTTGTGCCGCCGGTAGGTCAGTATGCCGTTCTGAATGTCCGTCTTTTTCAGAAAGGCGGCGTCGATGAATGACATGCCCCGGCAAAGGAAGAGGAAGAGGAACAGGTCGCGGGCGAATTCAAGATATGGCTTTGGCGAGAGGTCGAGGTCTCTGATACGTTTGATGTCTCCGATCGATATGGCCCGCTTGAGGGTCTTCTCCGTTCCGGTGAACACCGTGCGGAAGGGCCTGCGGTCGTTGGTCAGCCCCTGCTCGACGGCACGGTTGTAAACGGCCCGGAGGATGCGCATGTAAAAGGATATGGAGTTGGGGGCGACTTCGGCCGAAGTCAGGTAAGCCTGATAATCCTCCATGAGGACAGGGTCTATCGCCGCCAGCGGGATGTCCTCGCCGTCCCGGAACCGCTTGAAACTGCCCAGCGCCGCACGGTAGTTCCTAACCGTGCCCACGTGTTTCAACTGCAGGAGCCGTTCGATGACACGTTCCGTGAAATTGAAAAGGGTGTTCTCCCCTCCGGGATGCCGGAACTCCGCCACCACGTCGTCCGACGGGTAGCCGCGCTGCAGGCTGTCGAAGCGCTCTATAATTCCGCACAGCCGTTCCATATCCGAATACAGTTTTTGGACTGTCGACTGCACGACGGCAGCCCGGAATCCATTGTCTGCCGGGACTGGCATGGCGTGTTCCCCGTCCCGTTCATGGGGAAATACGTTGTATCCGGGAACAATCCGTCTTGCGGCCCGGGGGCGCGTTACAGGAAAAATGGCAGTGCCCAGACGATCTTCGAGTGTCGACGGGCGGGATTTTACTTTTTCGGCAGTCATACTTCAATACTTCTCTTTTTCTGAATGGTTGTCCTTATATTTCTCGTCGGGCAGTCCGAAAAATCGGGGTTCCGGGCTGCATTCACGATCATCGTCTTCCGAAAAAGGACGTACCGCCGAGCCGTATAGTATCAACCGGCTGAATGGTCGGGCCGTATCCGCAGCACTTGCGCCACGACCGGCTTTATCCGTCTGCCGCACTTCCAATCGCCTTTCAATGCCGTTCAACCGGTATGGGGCCTATCCTCATATTCCTCCTTCCACCTGTGAGTCCTGCCGCCAACACGGCGCGGATTCCCCGACAGGCGACACGTTCGAGACAGTCCGCCCCACGGCGGGCCTGCAAACTCATGCCCGGCATTGCGCGGCCGACACATTTTACATGCACATGGAGGTGCTCCGGCCGATGTCCTTATGTTTGAAGACAATGTAGGGCTGGTTGCCATAATCCATACGTTCCATGTATTCCTGCGCGATGTCCCGGAGCTGACCGCCGGTCAGCCGGTCTTCGGGCGAGGGATTCAGCGAGACATGGAAAACCGTGTTCGTAGTCCTGCGGTTGGCTTCAAGGTACGGCCAAAAACTCTCCATGCAGGCATCGACATCCATTCGCCCGTGTTTGTCGAACGGTTCGAGCATCTTCTGCCAATAGAGCACTTCGGCTTCGTCATTATCGACTTTCTCCTTGTTGTAATGCAACGCCCCGCCGGGCGACGATCCCGACCTTATATTCGCAACCACTCCTTAGCCTGTTTTGCGAGGTTCAGAATCTCGATACTCGGAGCCTTTAATTCTCTCGTTCGCTGTTCCAATGCGGCGATTTGATGCAGGACAGCGACGTTGGAAAAGTGCGCGTTAACAGCCTTTACAATCTGGTTATAGTTATTCCCGAGCTTTTGAAACTGGTTATAAAAATCGTTCAGTCGGGCAATAAACTGCGTCTTCGCAGGGTCACGTTTGACGACGACGAACTCCTCCTCGAAGATTCTTTTGACGATAAAACGGCTCCGGTTATGCTCCAGTCCGGCTTTGCAGAGCAGTTCGTTGAAACGGATATTTTGCTCTTCATTGAGCCGGAATGAGTATTTATAGCTCTCAGTTTCAGGCTTCTGGTCATTTCTGTCTGTCAGTTTTCGGTTGGTATCCATAGATAGCTTAAAAAAGGGTCGCGACTCGGGAGCGGCCCCGGCCTCGCAGAGCGAGCACCTTTCGTATGCCGAAAAACTTTTCGGCATACAAAGGTACAGCTCGCTCGCCTCAAGTGAGGCGAAAAATCCGCGGCGAAGAATCTCTGACTGAAGTTTCGAAAATCCTCCGTTACGGCTTCCGGAGCCGGGTCTGTTCCCGGTGCAATATTACAACCGTTTCGGGGCAAAAAAAATCCATCGGTGCGGACTGGAGCGGACTGGAGCGGACATCGGAGCCGGGTTGGAAAATGAAGATGTATATTGCGGCAGAAAGAATTATTCGGATAAACAAACGGATGATTAAGTCGATATTTATCGGGTTCGCTACTCAATCAAACAGACGATTCGATAAGGAAGCGGAGAAGAGCAGAATTAAAAAAATAAATATATAAATAAACCCATATATGTACGATAGTTTATCGAAGCAGGCATCAATAGAAAACATTACCCATATAAATAATTCTTAACATATTCAAATGATGGAACCTGTAAACATTTCAATCTGCAATCAGAAAGGCGGCATCGGAAAATCCACATTCACGGTATTGCTGGCCAGCTACCTGCATTACACTTTGGGGCATGACGTTCTTGTCGTAGACTGCGACTATCCACAATGGTCGATCCATGCCCAGCGCGAACGCGAACTGGCAGTCGTGGAGCACAGCGACTACTACAAGCTGATGATGGTACGCCAGTTCAAGGCTACGGGTCGGAAATTGTGGCCCTTGCTGAAGTGTATGCCTCCCGAGGCTCCCGAAGAGGTGGAGCGCATCCGGCAAAACGGTTATCTGCCGCGCGTAATTCTCTACGACCTGCCGGGAACCGTAAATGCCGGGGGCGTGATCCGGATACTTTCCTCCTTAGATGCCGTCTTCATTCCTCTGAAGGCCGACAAACTCGTCATGGAGAGTTCCCTTACGTTCGCACGGGGAATAGAGCATGGATTCGTTCAGGACAAGGACACCTCATTGCAGGCCGCTCATCTTTTCTGGACGATGATCGACCGTCGGGAGCGTACTCCTCTTTACGATCAGTATGAGGCGATCATTCATAAACTCGGATTGTCGCTCATGGCGACGCATGTTCCCTACCGTTCGAAATTCAACAAAGAGCTGTTACCCGACGGCTCGGGTATCTGTCGTTCGACACTTCTGGCACCGGAGCGTACCTTCGCCCGCGAAGCGCAGATCGAGGTACTGGCGGCAGAAATCCTCGAAATCCTTAAAATACGATAATTATGGCCAAGAAACCCAAAATCGAAGTCGACGAAGACCTCATGCGCCAGATGATCGCCGGACAGGCGCCTCTTACCTCGAAAGTCGTCCGGCGAATCCCCGACGACGAACCGGAAGATACTCACGATGCGCCCCGGGAGACCCCGGATGCAGAAGAACAATCGCCATCCTCGGACGACGGGTCTGAATCCCGGCATCGGCGAATGATCCCCGCATCCGATTACGAACGGACTTTTCTCGCTCCGGCAAACTTTGACAACAGGGCCTCGCTGTATGTCGGTACGGCAACCAAGCGCAAACTTCTGGAAATATTCAAAAGAATCGGCGGGGAGCGTCTGACCGCAACAGCCTATATAGACAATATCCTGCGGCATCATATCGAAGTTTTCCGCGAGGAGATAAACCGCATTTACAAAAAACGCAATCCCAAAAATATCGTTTAACAATCCAAAAACTTTCGAATCATGTATTACGATCTTTTTTCCGAGCCGCACCTGTTCGGTATTCCGACCCTCACGGCACTGCTTTTCGCATCAATTTTTATTCGGAGGCTTCCGGCTTTTTCCTTACGGCAAGCCGCCATGACAACCTCATCCCTTCTCCAGCCTGCGGTCGCAACCGAAACACCTGCCATTAGGATTCCTTCGGCGGCAGCCTGTCTTAAAACCATGACGAAAGCAGCCTCCTCCGGGCAGGGCATTGCCGGCACTGCGCATGTAAAACCCGGCGGTGCGGTGGCAAAGGCGCCGAAATCCCGGCGTCGGAGGACTGCCGTTCCCGATTTCGAACAGACCTTTATGAACTTAATGGAGATCAGGCAGCGTGCAGCACTCTATGTCAGCATCGGAACCAAACGTAAAATTCTGGAAGTCGTAAAGAAAATCGGCGGGGAGTATATGACCGCAACTTCTTATGTCGAGAATATCCTGCGGCAGCATCTCGAATTGTATAAAGACGATATCAACCGCATTCACAAAGAGCAAAACACAAAAGAACTTTTATAATGATGAATATGCTCGCAATCGTAATCAGCCTGCTATGTGCCGGCTTCGTACTTTTCCAACGACATTTTTTCGGTCTTCCCGGACAGAGTCGGGAGAAACAGTCCAAACCGGGGACTTCCAGATCGGAGCCACCACATGCCAAGTCCCTGGTTCCGAGTTCCGAAATTCTCGTGTCAAAATCCTATCGGAGCGGACTGGAGCGGACTGGAGCGGACATCGGCACCGCCCCGGCAGGCGGAGACGCTATATTTGCCCCGGCTTCGGAAGAGAAGTCCGCGATGCAGGGGTGGAACACCCTTGTCGTGCAACCCCCGATCGGCGAAGACGGCGAACTCTCGGAGCCCGAGGCTCCTGACGCCACGCCGGCCCGTCCGCAGCTTCCGGCTCTCCCCGCCAAAGCAGAACTCCGTGACGCGGAGGTTCATGCGATGCTCGGAGAGCTGGACTTCGGAGAGGGCGCCGTCATGGGCGACGCCACGGCCGAGGAGCGGCAGGCCATCGCCAACTTCGACATCCGGGCCTTTGCCTGACACGTAAACGAGAGACGCCATGAAATGGAATGACGAATACGGCTGACGTCTTTTCCGCAGCAGGAAATACGATGTATCCGGTCGCAGAATGCCCTAAAGGCAGGCTGCGGCCTTTTTCACACCCTTAACCAAACTACCTGTTTTATGAAAAAAAGAGCAATTTTCATGATTCTGTCCCTGTGCTCCGCACTCGCATCCTTTGCACAGGGAAACGGCATGGCCGGCATCAGCGAGGCGACGAATATGGTAACGTCCTATTTCGACCCGCTTACGAAGCTGATCTTCGCCGTAGCGGCGATCCTCGGACTGGTCGGCGGCGTGCGCGTCTACTCGAAGTTCTCGTCTGGCGACCCAGACGCTTCGAAATCCGCTACGGCACTGTTTCTCTCGTGCGTCTTTCTGGTGATCGTCGGTACGGTCTTACGTTCGTTCTTCCTCTAAGCGATGTCCGAATACCAAGTGAACAAAGGGGTCGGCCGTCAGGTCGAATTTCAGGGGCTCACAGCGCAGTACCTCGTGCTGTTCGTCGCGGGGCTTCTGGGCGTCTTCGTCTGCTTCGCCGGAATGTACATGAGCGGCGTCCCGCAGGGCTTCTGCATCCTCTTCGCCCTCACGGCCGGCCTTGCCGTCACGGGCGGCACCTTCTACCTGAGCCGCCGCTTCGGCCCCCACGGACTTCAAAAGCTCATGGCCTCGCGCCGGCATCCGCGGCGCATCATCCATCGTCGGGCCATCCGGCGGCTGCTACGCATTCGTATCCCTCGAACCGTAAAACCGTAATCCTATGCGCGGAACCTTGAAAACCTCGACCTTGGAATCGAAATTCCCTTTGCTGCGCGTCGAGAACAACTGCATCATTTCGAAGTTCGCCGACATCACCGCGGCCTACCGCGTCATCCTGCCCGAACTCTTCACCCTCACGGGCGAGGAGTACGAAGCGCTGCACGGCGCAT
>OJQL01000658.1_pt1 | contig 35437 bp, 32 predicted proteins | sample 1598731 | NCBI WGS metagenome assembly OJQL01 (sample SAMN03922510, study PRJEB24848) | human gut metagenome | isolation source: stool sample | host: Homo sapiens | place: Germany | collected 2010-02
ATTTAATTTCCATGAATTTAAAATCTACTCTTCTTTTGCTACCGCGCCGAGAACAAACTGTATCAACTTCAATGTGCGCAGAATGTCGGATTGCCCACCCCAAAAACATTTGTCGGCAATATATTGCCCAAAAGGATCACGCCTACAAACAAGTACATTGTAAAATCATTGGATACCGCCTTGTTTTATGATGAATCACAAGAATATTTCACATATTCTTCGGTTGTCAGTGGAAATGAACTTGCTGAATCCAACATCAAAGATGCCCCTGTTATTTTGCAGGAATTCCTTGAAGATAAACGTGATATAAGGGTTACAGTTATTGGCGATAAGCTATTTCCCGTTGGTATTACAAAAAACGGTGAAAACATATATGGAGACTGGAGAAAAAACGCTAAAGAAGACCTTCAGTATATGCCCGAAACACTGCCGGATGACATTTCAAACAGTATAATCAAGTTGATGAACACGCTGGAACTAACGTTTGGTGGTGTTGACTTGGCATTTTCAGATGGGCAGTATTATTTTATTGAAGTCAACCCTACCGGAGAATGGGGCTGGTTAAATCAGTATTGTGCTATACCGCTTGAAAAAGTCATCGTAGATGAACTGGTTGGTGAGGAGTAAAATGGGTAGATTCATACGATCCATAATTGGACAAGTGTTCCCTTCGGTTTCTATGAGAAAAGCCAATAAGCAATTAAAAGAGAAAATAAATTGTGGTGAAAGCCAAAGCAATCGTGCTTTTATGGATAATTTCGATCAGATTCCAATTGAAATCTTTAGACAGAGATATGCCGAAACATTTGAAGTTAAGAACAAATTCGAGGACAAAGCAAAAACAAATGTTATTGGAATTACTATTGCCATTACTATTATTATGGGATCTTCTGACTTAACTGACTCGCTAATTAGTAAATACTCGTGTATCACTATGCATTGGATTTCGTTTATTATTCTGTTAGCTGCCATACTCTATTTACTCGTTTCCGGAATAGATGCTATCAAGGTTTTATTTAATGAAAATACAATGTCAACAGTAAAGTTGTCCAATTTAGCCACAAATGATGTAGACACAAAAGAAAAGTATGATGATTGTACAAACAGAAATATAAGTCAGAATATTATTAGAAACAATATCGTATATTCATCGTATATTTGCATTAGAAATGCCCTAATTTGTGTGCTGGTGCTATTCGTTCTTGTATCAATTCCATTTACTACTGCAAAAAGCAAAGATAATAATATGATGGATTCAAGTGAATCTTCAATATCGTACTCCGAAACCATTATTATTCCAGATTCAATAGGTGTAACGGATGTGAGTAATTGCATCATTCAAGATAGAGAAGCCAGAAATTCTATTGAGGATGGCATGATTTATAGTTTTGTAAACACAAATAAAAATTACTATGTGCAGTATAAATGTTTTGGCTCGGAAATAATCGTCGAGAAACTCTTCTGCTTTGATAAGGTGATAAACGGATAATAAAGAAAAAATAGGGGCTGTCTCAAAATAACATTTTCTAAAAATTAACCCAACAAAAAAGTCGTGAAAATCCGACAAAGCTGGATTTTCACGACTTTTTCTAACTTTTGACGGAGGCTGTTCTCTTGCAATTTGCATTTTGAGACAGCCCCATTTTATCAGCTACTCAACAATATTCTTGCCCGCTTCTGCACCTGCCGCTCCATCATCCGCAATATATTTTCGGGCAGGTTGTAACGTGAGTGTTTCTTAAATTTGAAGTTCAACAGATGGCGCAGCTTCTCGTGCAGCTCCGGTGTCAGGACACTTGCCGCCGTACCGAGAAAATCATCGTACACGCTGGGGTACAGCGTTTCGATATATGCCTCCAGCGCGGCCTCGTCCGCCCATGCGTCCGCGCCCGCAAAGTTAAAGAGGGAATTGCCGTGGTCGAACAAGGGAGCGGGGGAGACGATAGTATTCGTCCGGTTATCGACCATTACTCCGAAGTTTCCAAAATGCCGGTCCACATTGCAGATTACCGCATCAAACACCAGCATTTCGTTCAATGCATTGACAAACTCAGTCCCCAGCTTTTCGTAGTATGCTTTCACAGCCTCCATGCCGCCCTTAGAAACGAGATGGCCGATAGGGAGATAGGCATACTCTTTACTGGTAAAAAGCTCGCAGGTGGAGCAGAGAACGCCCTTCCAACGGGATAAGCCATAGGGGATCGCGTGAACGCCCATGGCGGCGGCGATCTGCGCGGCGTAAAACTCAGAGTATGGCTCGTTGCCTGTGTTGGCCGCGCCCTCTGTGCCGCCCTTATAGAGATACACCTTACCGCCGATGCGCCGCCAGCATTTACGGAGCATTCCGTTGGTGGTAAACTCCGGGCTGGAGAGCAGGGAAGTGCGGACGCTGCTGCCATAGCCGGTAAAGGCAAGCTCTGCCAGAACATTGCTGAATGGGTTGTCGTAGAGATTTACCTTGCCGAAAGAAGCGGTGTCACCGTCCTCGACGACCCAATAGCAATCGTTAAGCGATAGTCCTTTACAAGCGCTGATAATACTGAGCGGTCGGTTGAGGTTTAAGCCGCATTTTGCCAAAAGGCTATGGACGTAGGCGCGGTTTTTGGGAATCGTGCGGCGGCGCAGCCAACGGCTCAATCCATCCGGCGTAAGCGTCAGACCAAGCGGCAGAAATGCCGCTTTTTCTTCGTTTGTCCAAAGGATTTGGATCTCCGGCTCACTGGTATCTGTTGTCGCGGAGAATTTAACCAACGGTTCATCGAACTGCTTTAAAATATAGTTCATGATAAATCCCCCTCAAAAAGTTACTTCAGACCACACAGGAAATTTTCTACATTCAAATACTGAACACCCTCGGCAAACGTGTCTTTTCCGCGATAAAGAACGAATTTACCGCTGATCGGGCCAAAGCGTTTTTCAACGATTTGGCATTTCTCTGCATCACGCAGATGAAGTGTCTGCTTTTCGTTGGCCTCGGTGCTGTGCTTGATTTCATAGATGCGGCAATTTTGATTAGTTTTATCATAAATCACCATGTCAAACTCGCCGCCGGCATCGAACTTGAATTTGAACGCTTCCATCGTACTGGGCGCGGTTTTGCGGACTTCCAGCAGAACAATGTCCTCCAGCATCCGGCCCTTTACATCGTCCAGAATCTTTCCTGTGATATATGCCTTATCTGCTTCGGAAATCGATGCAAAATAGGCATCCTGCATCAAGGAGTAGACCAGAGCCTTTGCGATGGCATAGCGCATACCGGGCTGGGAAAAGACGAAATGCTCTGCCTGCTTACCGCTTTCATACCGTTCCGGACAGTTGACGATCAGATCCAGCATAAGCAGATACTTCTTCACTTTGTCGATATGCTCCTGCGTGATCGGGACGGTTGTTTCACTCTTTTCCTTGACCTCAATGATGGCCTTTAATCGCTCCAATATTTGCTTTTCATTGACATCATAGAGAACAGTTGCCCGTTCCGCAGGGAGATCATGCAGAAGCAGCTCCTTTGCGGAGCCAAAGTCATGGGACTTAAATTCGTCCTCTACTACGCGCAGCACAAACCGGTGGTTCATGTGTTGCACAATGCGGTTGATGACGTTGGTCAGTTCACCTTTTTCGCAAAGTTCACGCAGTTGATTGAAGTATTCGCCGTAATGGTCATTTTTCAGTGTATGCTGAATGTTGCGGCTGATGGCGGTATCAATATACTTCCGGGTACTTTCATCGTCCCGAAACGCGACCTCGTGAAAGGCGGTGTCCGGATCGTCAAAGCTCATATTTTCCATTTTCAGCGTTCCGCCGTATTCAATATAAGAATCGACAGAACGGATGTTCAAGAGCCGCGCATACTCCCGAAAGGGAATAAAAGAGGTGTGGATCGTCACGCTTCTGTCGTACAGTTCATCGCGGTTTGCCATAGCGAAACCAAGAGAGTCCGTACCGGAAACAACGATTTTCATGCCCATCATACTGAACACATCGGAAAGCACAGCAGCGGTGTCGATGAAGTCGCTCAGGAGCGTAATTTCATCAATAAACACATACCGATAGCCCAGTTCAAACAGAACTTTCAAGTCCTTTGTCAACCGTGACATATCATCGGTGGTCTGCACCTTGATGTAGGCCGTTTTTTCTATGGGCAGTTCGGAAAGCATTTGAAACAGAAGTGTTGTCTTTCCGGTCCGGCGGAGACCGTATAAAATACAGATCTTCCCATCATAGGAGCCGTTCACAAACTTCTGTAAGGTGCTGAAGCAGTCCCGCTTGCCGTATTTTGCCACGCTGTTTGCCAACGCCTGCAAGCCCGCACCTGTGACAACATTCGTATGAAACTCTGGCATTTGCGAGGGTACAGCGGCTGTGACAACAGGCTGACCATAGCTTTCCAGCTTTTGATAAATCGCATGGTATCTGGCTGTGTTTGCTTTTGCGGCATCGTTTTCGTAATTCTGATAGTTGCGTGTGGACATACCGAGGTATTTCGCACATTGGGCCTGATTCAGCCCTTTTGAAATACGCAATTCTTTTAAGGTCACACTCATCACCTCGCCTTTATTATATCACAGTATACGCAAAGAACAAGAAAAATACGCAAATATTTCGTATTTTATTCGTCTATTTTTCGCCTTTCTTCTTAGGGAGCTGTGTGAGAGCGGCCAATTCCTCATAGGTCAATTCACCGTTCACATAGCGGTTTCGTGCATTCTCCGCTTGTGCTTTCCAGATTTGAAATGCGGCATCTGTGTAAATGGCCGGAGTACGGCGAACACGCATATCATAGGTTTTGATCCGCTGCCGGATGAGCTTTAAGCCATCATCGGCAGCGATTTTCTTTTCATGCTTCTCTTTGACTGCGAGTTCTTTGCAGCTTTTTCCGGTATCACCGACTGACCGATTACAATAAAGAGCTTTGGAAGAGAACGGGATAAAGTAACGATGACAATATTCACACTTTTTCAATTCAATTCCTTGCTCGACCATCTCCAGCAGTTCTGTCAGCAGCGTCGCGCCCAAATCGTCCGAGCCCTCGATGCGGGCAAACCGGACGGACTTTGGTGGCGTCGAAATGCGGTCTGCCGCCAACACCGGATCAAAATTCTGCTCATCTACATACAGCTTTCGTTCTGCGCGCATCTTCAGGTCCAAACCGGCGATTGCTGTGGCAGCTTGAAAATCGCGGCTCATATAGAGCGCCAAACGCTGCTTGGCGCTCAACTTAGATCTGTCCGGCACGAGCACGGCATCTGCAAAGGTGGAAAGTTCCTTTTGCAGTTTCTCAAAACCTTCCATGCGTTCATCAAGCACGTCTGCCAGCTTTTCTTCAAAAAAGAGGGACTGCACAAAGCGTTCCCCGAAAGGGTGGATCGCGCTCAGCGCATTTTTGATCTCGGTAATGGCTTGATTTTCCATCATGGGCGTTGTTCGCACCAGTAATTTCGCCCGTAAAGAAGCGAAATCTGTGGACAAAAAGGCAATAAGGGTTGTCCCAAGACGATATTCCACAGGCTTGAAATCCGTTTCCACATATTCCTTTTTTGGGCCAAAACTCAAGCAATACAAGGCTCTCAAGGCTTTTCCTCCATTCGTGGACACAGCTCCGCATCGTGTGTGGTAAATCATTTGTCACGTGAATAGTTTACCACATATTGAAATCTCCGTCAACGCTTGCTATCATTTTTGTGGAAGTTGAAATTCAGCACAAACGATCTTCCACAAAATTGAATGACCGCCGGAGCGTTTCTCTTTCGGGGAAGCAGGCCATGACCGTCTGATGACGCGAGCGTGCCAAGGAGCAGAAATCGAGTTTCCGTCAGGCAGGAAACCGCTTCCGGGAAAACGGCAACAAGTTCACCGGTCTCTCCGCATAGTTTCAAGGAAAGGGGGGAGCAGGATGGCAAGCAAACCGGAGCTGCTGCATAATCAGGCGGCAGACGAGATCGGGCAGGACTTTCTTCTCGCATACCAGCGAGCCGTCCTGCTCGCCTTGCAGCGTCAAGGGGTTCTTAACGAAATGCAGTGTAGAAACTGCGTACAAAAATTAGAAGAACAGATAAGAAATACAGGAAAACCAAAATCTGTAAAGGAATAGTGCCTTTCAGTATTCACACAATTGCAAAGGCACATTCTGTATCGTATGATACCACGAAAAGGAGGGGTTTTTATGTTACAAGTAGCAGCGTATTGCCGTGTATCCACGGATAAGGAAGACCAGGCAAATTCCTTTGAAGCGCAGCAGCGGTATTTCCGCGAGTACATCCAGCGCCAGCCGGATTGGGAGCTGCAAGGCATCTATGCTGACGAAGGATTTTCCGGCACATCGACCAACAAGCGCGTGGAGTTCAATAAAATGCTCCACGCGGCGGAGCTGGGACAGATCGACCTGATCGTGACCAAGGAGGTCAGCCGTCTTACCCGCAACACGGTGGACGCCCTGCAAATCACCCGCGAGCTGCGTCGGCGGGGCGTCGGCGTGCTGTTTCTCAATGACAGCCTGGATACCCGCACCAACGATGGGGAGCTGCGGCTGACGATCATGAGTTCCTTCGCACAGGACGAAAGCCGAAGGACCTCTGAACGCTCCAAATGGGGGCAGATGCGCAGCATGGAGAAGGGCGTCGTTTTTGGCGGCTCGCTGCTGGGTTACGACGTGATTGGCGGCAAAATGACCGTCAACCCGGAGGGCGCGGAAGTTGTCCGGCTCATCTTCCATAAGTACCTGCAAGAGCGCAAAGGGTGCAGCACCATCGCGCGGGAGCTGCGGGAGGCCGGTATTCTCAGCAGCAAGGGCAACTGCCTTTGGTCGTCGGCCACCGTGACTAAGATCCTAAAGAATGAAAAATACTGCGGTGACCTGATCCAGAAAAAGACCTACACGCCGGACTATCTGACGCACGAAAAGAAGTACAACCACGGCAAGGAACCGCTGGTAGAACTAAAAGATCACCACGAGCCCATCATCGACCGCGAAACGTGGCAGGCGGTGCAGCGGGAGCTGTCCCGCCGCAACCGTGCGACAGGCTGCGGCGGACACGGCAACCGCTATCCGCTTTCCGGCAAAATTCTCTGCGGTGAGTGCGGCAAAAGCTTCTCTCACCGCACCAAAAAGCGGCAGGACGGAAGCTCCTATTATCGCTGGTGCTGCTTCACCGCCACCAACGAGGGCCTGCGGCGCACAGACGGCGCAGGAAATGTCATCGGATGCAGCGTCGGGCGGCAGATCCGGGACGATGTCGCCATGGATCTTCTGCGGCGCTCCGTGAGCGCCGTGACGCTGGATAAGAAATCGATCATATCGAGCCTCACCCGCGTTGTGGAAAGCGTTCTGGCGTCCGGTGAGGACAGCGGCGAGCAGGAGCTGCGGCGGCTGGAGCTGGAGCTTGAAAAGCTGCAAGCGCGTAATGACACCATCCATGACCGCTTTTTCGACGAGAGCATCACCAAGGCTGACTATCAGCGCGCCAAAGCCCGCTGTGAAAGCGAAATGAACCGGGTGCAGGAAAAAATTGCCGCGATCAAACAGCGGCAGACGCTGAACACCGACACGCAGACCCTAAAACCGGACATTCGCGCCGCCATCACGGGCATCGTCAGCGGACGCACGGCGGACGACGACTTTTATGGGCATCTTCTCCAACAAATGACCGTGTACCGGGACGGCAGGGTGGAGGTGGCGCTCAATCTGCTGCCCGCCAAGTGGGTCTATGTGCTGGACGGACTAGAAAAATACCGCGCCAAAATTGGGGGCCATGACGCTTCCTCTGTACCGATGTCGGTCAGCAGGCCTTTGAGCTCGGGGTAGGGCATGGAGTAGCGCTGGGAGAGGTAGCGCAGCGATGCACCCAATTCTCCGTCTGGGCCTCCATATTGGCTGATGATCGCCGCGGCGAGTTTGGGATTCGGATTTTTGATCTTGACCGGGTACTGTAACTTTTTCTCATATACAAACATTACTTTTCTCCCTCCAGATCCCACGGCCACGGATCATTCAGCCACTTGAAGCTGCCGGGCGTCACGTCCGTCTGCAAAATCGGGCCGTACTGCTTTTCATAGGCCTCGCGCCCCTCGCGGCCGAGCTTGATATACGACCAGTAGAGGTTCAGAACCTCGGTGTCCTCCGGGTGTGTGGTGAGATAAAGCCCCAGCTCGTCGATGGCAAAATCGAGCGCCATCAGCTCTGAGAGCGCCGTGTTGACGGCGGGGAACTTTGTCTTCATCTGCGCGTGAAAGGGTAGGTTCAGCCCCGGAAACAGCGTACCGGCCTTGAGCGCGTCCTGCTGGGAATAGCGCTCGGGGTCGTTTTTCTGCACGGGGACATAGGGAAAAGCCAGCGGCGCGCAGCAGCCGTTCGGCAGTGTGCCCACGCCGGACTCGGCGCGCATGGCTCTGTTGTCGTCCAAAGAAGTCTCCTCCTTGCAAAGAAATCGGGCATCCGCCCACACCATCCTATGCAGCGGGAGAAAAAAGGGAAGCGGGGCTTTTCTTTTTGTTCAAAGTCCTGTATAATGAAAAGCACATAAGGCCGCGCCGCGGGGCATACATTGTTCCGGGGTGAGGGGTATTTTGTTTATCGTTTTCGGAAAAAAGGCGTTTTACGCCATATTCGCGCTGCTGCTCGTGCTGACGGCGGCGACCGTCAGCATGCTTCTGCCGCCGGAGGCGGTGGAGACGAGCGTGTCGGCGCCGACAGGGAAGACCGTCTGGGTCATCGACGCGGGGCACGGTGGGGAGGACGGCGGGGCCGTCGCCGCCGACGGCAGCAAGGAAAGCGACATGAACCTCGCCATCGCGCGGCGGCTCGACGCGCTGCTCGTTTTTCTCGGCGAGGAGACGCGCATGACGCGCACAGAGGATATCTCCATCCACGATGCCAGTGCGTCCACGCTGCGGGAAAAGAAACGCTCCGACCTCGAAAACCGCGTGGGACTGGTCAACAGCACGCAAGGCGCTATCCTTGTCAGCATCCACCAGAACAGTCTTCCGTCATCCAAGCAGACGCACGGCGCGCAGGTGTTTTACGGCAAAAAAGAGGGGAGTGCCGAGGTCGCGAATGCGGTGCAGCTCGCGCTGAATCAGACTGTCAATGCGGGCAATGAGAAGACAGAGAAGGCCATCGACGCGTCGATCTTCCTGATGAAAAACGTCACCGCGCCTGCAATCCTGATCGAGTGCGGATTTTTGAGCAATGAAAACGAAACGGCGCTTTTGAAAAGTGGCGAATATCAGCAAGGACTGGCCGTTGTGATCGCGTCCGGTCTTTTACAGCAGTAGCAGTAAAGCAAAAGAGGTTTACAATATGGCAAAGGCAAAAAGTGTATTTTTCTGCACGGAGTGCGGCAACGAAACGCCCAAATGGGCGGGCCGCTGCCCGAGCTGCGGCGCATGGAACACGCTCGTCGAGCAGGCCGTCGGCGACGGTGCAAAGGCAAAAACAGGCGGCCGCAGCCGCGCGCTGCGCGCCAAGGCGCACCCGATCGCAGAGCTTGACACAGCGCAGGAGATCCGTTTTCCCACCGGCATGGGCGAGCTTGACCGCGTGCTTGGCGGCGGCGCTGTGCAGGGCTCGCTCGTGCTCGTCGGCGGTGCACCGGGCATCGGCAAGTCAACACTGATGCTGCAGATCTGCGGAAAGCTGAGTGAAAACGCGAAAATTCTGTACGTTTCCGGCGAGGAATCGCCGCGTCAGCTCAAGCTGCGCGCCGACCGTCTCGGCGTGCAGTCGGACAACCTGTACGTGCTGTCCGAGACCTGCCTCGGTGATGTGCTGGAATCCGTCGAAGAAGAAAAGCCCGACGTTTTGATCGTCGACTCCATCCAGACGCTCTATCAGGACTCGCTCGAATCGCCCGCGGGCAGCGTGGCGCAGGTGCGCGCCTGCACGCTGGAGCTGATGCAGCTGGCCAAAGGGGAGGGCATCACCGTCTTTGTCATCGGGCACGTCAACAAAGAGGGTTCTATTGCGGGCCCGAAGGTGTTGGAGCACATGGTCGACTGCGTTTTATATTTCGAGGGTGAGGCGCACATGAGCTATCGCATCCTGCGCGCGGCGAAAAACCGCTTCGGCGCGACGAACGAGATCGGCGTATTCGAGATGCGCAGCGAAGGCCTTGTCGAAGTTCCGAACCCGTCGGAAATGCTGCTTTCGGGACGACCTGACGATGCGCCCGGCACGTGCGTGACCTGCGTGATGGAAGGCCAGCGCCCGGTGCTGGCCGAGGTACAGGCATTGCTTGCGCCCGCGGCGCAGTCAGTCTCGCGGCGGACAAGCAACGGCTTTGACTACAACCGCGCCGCCATGCTGATGGCGGTGCTCGAAAAGCGCGGCGCGCTCAAGGTGTCCGGCTGTGACGCGTTCTTGAACGTCATCGGCGGATTGAGCGTGGACGAGCCCGCAGCAGACCTTGCCGCCGTGCTGGCGCTCGCGTCGAGTTATCTCGACAAGCCCATCGGCAATCACGTCGCCGCCATCGGCGAGGTCGGCCTGACCGGCGAGCTTCGCAGCGTGAACCATTTGAGCGAGCGGCTCAGCGAGGTGCACCGTCTGGGCTTTGAAACATGCATCATCCCGAAGCAGCGCAAGGATCAGATCCGCGCGCCGCAGGGACTCGCGCTGATCGAAGCGCGCAACATCGCCGAAGCGCTGCGCGCCATTGTGCAGGCGTAAACGCCGATGCGCCGATTGTAAAGCAGTTTCTATAAATAATATAGCAGTAAAACCGGCAGCGTTTTCACACTGCCGGACCCATAGAATCCCATGATCCTGACAAAGGAGGTTTTTGTCGCCAGCCACGCCAAAACGCTCATTTCCGCAAGAATACGCTTTTCCGCTCCCCTCAATTGAACAAAATTTTTATTTTGTTCAATTTTGTATAGACTTCAAAATGCCCCTCTCCATCGGCTCCTTTATTGAAAACCGCCGTACAGCTGATCAACGGCATGTGCGCTGTGCATCCCGTTCAAAGGATCAATCTCTGCGTAGCTTTGCTCTGCGTCGCGTTTGAACTGCCAACAACGCTCACAGATCAAAGCTGCTGAATTTTTTCTGGTATTTTGAAATCCAATACTTCGTAACTCCTCCGTATTTTTCTTTCTGATTTAGATGAGCTGTTTCTGCGCCTGCACTGGCGCTCATTTACTATGAACGACTACCGCTTGGAATCGCCGCCGATCCTGCGCGATTTTCTATCCTACCACGAGACCATCAAAGCCCACTCGCAGAAAACGGTCGATGAATATTTCCTCGACCTGCGCAACTTTTTCCGCTATTTGAAGCAGTCGCGCGATCCGTCGCTGCGCGGCCTCCCTCTCAATGAAATTTCCATCATGGACGTCGATCTTGACTTTGTGAAAAAAGTAACATTGACCGATATTTACGCCTACATGACCTATCTGAGCCGTGACCGCGTGCTGCATCAAAACAGCGACGTGTCCGACTACGGCCTGAATGCCGCGTCCAGAGCGCGAAAAATCGCGACGATTCGGTCTTTTTACAACTATTTGGTCAATAAAGCGCATCTTTTGGACACGAATCCCTGCAAGGACCTTGACTCCCCCAAGATCAAAAAGTCGCTGCCGAAATATCTGACACTCGATGAGAGCGTGCAGCTTTTGCAGTCCGTCGACGGGCAGAACCGCGAGCGCGATTACTGCATTCTGACGATCTTTCTGAACTGCGGGCTGCGAATCTCCGAGCTCTGCGGCCTTGATCTGCAGGACATTCAGGACGACGCGCTGCGCGTGCTCGGCAAAGGCAACAAGGTGCGCATCGTCTACTTAAACGACGCCTGCAAGGATGCGCTCAAGAGCTACCTCGCCGTCCGCCGCCCCATCTCCGGCCGCGACCACAATGCCCTCTTCCTCTCGTCGCGCAACGAGCGCATCAGCCGCTCGAGCGTCCACGCGCTCGTCAAAAAGCACCTGAGCGCCGCGGGGCTCGACGCTTCAGAATACTCCTCGCACAAGCTGCGCCACACGGCGGCGACGCTCATGCTGCAAAACGGCGTGGACGTCAAAGCCGTGCAGGAGGTGCTCGGGCATGAGCATCTCAATACGACGGAGATCTACACACACATTGATAACGACGCGCTGCGCGTTGCTGCAAAGGCAAATCCCTTGTCGCATGTAAAGATGAAAAAGAACGAGGATTAAAATTGACTTTCCCGGCTTCATCCGATATACTTAACAGTTGATGAAATGTATTTTTCAAGGAGGGTTTCCATGAATACAAAAGAGCTTTCCCCCATCTGCCGGCAGGTGCGGCGCGACATCATCACGATGACCGCCAACGCCGGCAGCGGTCACCCCGGCGGCTCGCTGTCCGCTGTGGAACTGATGACCAGCGTCTTCTTCAATCACATGCGCGTTGACCCCAAGAACCCGCACGATCCCGACCGCGACCGCTTCGTGCTCTCCAAGGGTCACGCCGCCCCCTGCTACTACGCGGTGCTCGCCGCCAAGGGCTTTATCTCCCGCGACGAGTATGCGAACTTCCGCCAGCTGCACTCCATCCTGCAGGGCCACCCCGACGCCAAGAAGGTCCCCGGCATCGACGCCTCTACGGGTTCTCTCGGTCAGGGCGTGTCCATCGCCGTCGGCATGGCGCTGGGCGCCAAGCACCTCGGCAAGGATACGAAGGTCTTCGCCCTCGTCGGCGACGGCGAGAGCCAGGAAGGACAGATCTGGGAGGCTTACATGGCTGCCGCGCACTATAAGCTCGACAATCTGACCGTCATCATCGACAACAATGGCCTACAGATCGACGGCACGAACGACCAGGTCATGAGCCTTGGCGATCTGCCCGCCAAGCTCCGCGCGTTCGGCTTTGACCTCGTCGAGCTGCCCGACGGCAACGATCTTGACGCCGTCGAGGCCGCGCTTTCCAAGCCTACCATGCCCGGCAAGCCCAAGGCCATCCTTGCACACACCGTCAAGGGCAAGGGCGTTTCGTTCATGGAGAATCAGGTCGGCTGGCACGGCAAGGCGCCCAATGCCGAGCAGCGTGAGCAGGCACTGAAGGAATTGGAGGACTAAGAACATGGCTGATAAAATTGCAACCCGTCAGGCTTACGGCGAAGCGCTGATCGAACTGGTCGAAAAGAACGATAAGGTCGTCGTGCTCGACGCCGACCTCGCCAACGCCACGCAGACCTGCAAGGTCGCCAAGGCGCACCCTGAAAAATTCTACAACTGCGGCATTGCCGAGGCTAACATGGTCGACATTGCCGCCGGTATGTCCACGATGGGCCTCATCCCCTACTGCTCTTCGTTTGCGATGTTTGCGGCCGGCCGCGCCTATGAGCAGATTCGCAACTCCATCGCCTATCCCCACTTCAATGTCAAAATCTGCGCGACCCATGCGGGCGTCAGCGTCGGCGAGGACGGCGGCAGCCACCAGTGCATCGAGGACATCGCCCTCATGCGCGTCATCCCCGGCATGACGGTCATCTGCCCCGCGGACGCCAACGAGGCCAAGGCCGCCACCATGGCGATCGCCGAGATGAACGGCCCGGTCTATATGCGCCTTGCGCGCCTTGCCACCCCCGTTTTCGAGGGCGACATGGTCAAGCCCTTTGAGATCGGCAAGGCCAATGTCCTGCGCGAGGGCAAGGATGTCGCGATCTTCGCGACCGGCCTGATGGTCAGCGAATCCCTCGCCGCCGCGGAGAAGCTCGCCAAGGAGGGCATCGACGCCGCCGTCATCAACATCCACACCATCAAGCCCATCGACGCTGCGTGCGTCACCGAATGGGCTGAAAAGTGCGGCAAGGTCATCACCGTCGAGGAGCACAGCGTCATCGGCGGTCTTGGCGACGCCGTGGCTGACGTCCTGATGGGTAAGGTCAACTGCAAGTTCCACAAGATCGGCGTGAACGACCGCTTCGGCCAGTCCGGCAAGGCGGCGGACGTGCTGCGCGAATACGGCCTGACGGCGGATCAGATCGCCGAGACCGTCAAGGCGAACATCTGATGAACACCGCGCCCGAGTGCGTCGACATGACGGAATCACTGCGCCGCGGCGCAGGCCGCCTGCTTTATAACGGAGATGAAGGCTCTCTCGTCCTCAGCACGGACGGAACGTTTCTGCTGAGCGACATACAGGACGGCGCGCTTCTGTGCGAAAAGATTCGCACGCTTTGCCCTGCCGCTCCCAAGCTGTTCACCGTCAAAAGTGACGATGCCGCAGCAGCGCTGATGCGGGAATTCTCCCTGCACGATTCCATGCGCTGCACGCAGTGGGTCTATGAAAAGGGCGAGCCGCCCTGCCCCGTCACGGCGGACATCCGCCCGCTGACGCAGGAGCACGCGGCGCTGGCCGCGTCCGTCTATCACGACGGCGACGGTGCGTACATCCGTAACCGCATCGAACACGGCGCACTCTTCGGCGTATTTGAGAGCGATGCCCTCGCAGGCTTCGCCGGTTTTCATGACGACAGCAGCATGGGCATGCTCGAAATTCTACCGCCGTTCCGCCGCCGCGGGTATGCCGCGCAGCTGGAAGCATTTCTGATCGCCGCGGCGCTGAAGGAGGGCCGCACGCCCTACTGCCACGTGGTCGACGGAAACGAAGCGTCGCTGCATTTGCAGCGGAAAATGGGCCTCACCTGCACCCGCCTTCCCGCGATCTGGGTCAATTAAGCAAAGAAAGGAGACAAAGCGAATCGGTTTTGTCTCCTTTTTTCAAAAATATCGCAAATCCTCTTGCAAAATCAAATTTCTGTGTTACAATGCAATTAGTTCCAAACGTACCAAACATTTGAAATAACTTTTTATCAAAGGAGAAGATATTATGCCGCTCGTAACATCTACTGAAATGTTCAAAAAAGCCTATGACGGCGGATATGCCATCGGCGCGTTCAACGTCAACAACATGGAGATCGTGCAGGGTATCACCGAGGCCTGCCAGGAAGAGCACGCGCCCGTGATCCTGCAGGTCAGCAAGGGCGCCCGCGCCTACGCGAACCACACCTACCTCGTCAAGCTCGTGGAAGCTGCTGTCGAGTGCTGCCCCGATATCCCCATCGTGCTGCACCTTGACCACGGCCCGGACTTCGAGACCTGCAAGTCCTGCATCGACGGCGGCTTCACCTCCGTCATGATCGACGCCTCCTCCAAGCCCTTTGCCGAAAATATCGAGATCACAAAGAAGGTCGTCGAGTACGCACATGACCACGGCGTCGTGGTCGAGGCCGAGCTCGGCACCCTCGCCGGTATCGAGGACGAGGTCAAGGTCGCCGCGCACGAGGCGTCCTACACCCATCCCGAAGAAGTCGAGGAATTCGTCTCCAAGACCGGCTGCGACTCCCTTGCCATCGCCATTGGTACCTCTCACGGTGCTTACAAGTTCAAGCCCGAGCAGTGCACCGTCAATGAGCAGGGCATCCTCGTCCCGCCCCCGCTGCGCTTCGATGTGCTGAAGGAAGTCTCCAAGCGTCTGCCCGGCTTCCCCATCGTGCTGCACGGCTCCTCCTCCGTCCCGCAGGAGTATGTCAAGATGATCAACGAGCACGGCGGCAAGATGCCCAACGCTATCGGCGTGCCCGAGGATCAGCTGCGCGAGGCCGCAAAGCTCTCCGTCTGCAAGATCAACATCGACTCCGACCTGCGCCTTGCCATGACCGGCACCGTGCGCGCCTTCCTCGATGAACATCCCGACAAGTTTGACCCGCGCGAGTATCTCAAGCCCGCCCGCGCCAACATCAAGGAGCTCGTCCGCCACAAGCTCGTCGATGTGCTCGGCTGCGCCGGCAAAGCCTAAGCGATAAGGAGAACTGCTATGAGTGAATTGAAAGGCGCGTGCATCATCGGCCAGTCCGGCGGCCCGACCTCCGTCATCAACGCGAGCGCTTACGGCGTCATCCGCACGGCGCTCGATTCCGGCTGCATCACGAATGTCTACGGCGCAGAGCACGGTATCAAGGGCGTGCTCGAAGACCGCCTGTTCGACATGAGTCAGGAAGACCCGAAGGAGCTGGAGCTTTTAAAGTACACCCCCTCCTCCGCCCTCGGCTCCTGCCGCTACAAGATGAAGGACCCCGACGAGGACGACACCGATTACAAGCGCATCCTTGAGGTATTCAAAAAGCACGACGTCCGCTATTTCTTCTACAACGGCGGAAATGACTCGATGGATACCTGCAATAAGATCAGCAAGTACATGCAGAAGGTCGGCTACGAGTGCCGCGTCATGGGCGTGCCCAAGACAATCGACAACGACCTTTATGGCACCGACCACTGCCCCGGCTACGCCAGCGCCGCCAAGTACATCGCGACGAGCCTGATGGAGGTCTATCAGGACGCGCACGTCTACGACACGGGCATGATCTGCATTGTCGAGATCATGGGCCGCCACGCCGGTTGGCTGACTGCCGCCGCCGCGCTCGCGACGAAGTACGGCGCGGGTCCCGACCTCATCTACCTGCCCGAGACTGATTTCGACATGGACACGTTCCTTGCCGACGTCGAGCGCATCTACAAGGAGACCGGCAGCTGTATGGTCGCCGTATCCGAGGGCATCCACTATGCCGATGGCAGCTTTGTCTCCGAGGCCAAGACCAGCGCGACGGACGGCTTCGGCCACGCGCAGCTCGGCGGCCTCGCCGCGCTGCTGGCGAGCATCGTGAAGGAAAAGACCGGCGCGAAGGTGCGCGGCATTGAGCTGTCGTTGCTCCAGCGCTGCGGCGCACACCTCGCAAGCGAGACCGATATCGAAGAGGCCGTCATGGCCGGTCGTGCCGCGGTGGAGAACGCCGTCGCCGGCATCACCGACAAGATGGTCGCCTTTGAGCGTGAGACTGTGGACGGCCACTACGTTTGCAAGACGAAGCTGCTGCCGCTCACCGAGGTCGCAAACTTCGAGAAGAAGATCCCGCTCGAGTGGATCAACGACTCTCATAACGGCGTCAAGCAGGAGCTCATCGACTATGTCCTTCCCCTCATTCAGGGCGAGCCCAAGCTCCCGAAGGAGGACTCCCTCCCCCGTTTCGCCAAACTCAAAAAAGTGCTGGCCAAGTAAATTTTTCAGTAAAAAAGGAACCGATTCTTTCGAATCGGTTCCTTTTTATATCATTCCGGTCAGTCCTCTGCAAACCACTCGCCGAGAATATCTGTGGAAAGCGGCAGCGTCGTTTCCTTCGTGCCGCTTTCCGTGTAGAGCGTCAGCGTAATAGTATTGTCCTGTGCGTGATAGGTCTCCGCCCGCGCGGTCACGCCGAGGGGCGCACTCAGGCGCGCAAGCTGCGCGTCCGCCTTATCCCAGTCGACCTCACTGCGCTGAGAGCCCCCCTCCGCGGCGTTCCAACGGTAGACAAAAACACACGACATGCCGTCGCCAAAGGTGCTGCGCGTAATGAGTTCGCTGCGCCCATCTCCCGTGAGATCAAGCGGCCACGCGCCGTCGCCCTCCGCCGCATCATCAAAGTCATAGCCAACGGTCCTTCCCGCATAGACGAAGCCCTGCTCCGTCAGCGCATAGAAGTCACAAACTGTCATAACTATGCCTTGGATCGTTTCAAGCTCGAAGCCCGGAAATCCGAGCACATCGTCCCGTGCGGTGAGGGAGACTTTTTCGGCAGCGTTGCCATTCCCGATCCAAGTGCCGCGATTCACGCCGAACGGTATGTCGATCTCCGCACCGTCCGCGCCAAAGAGCGCGTAGCGCGCATAGCCAGCCTCATCCGGCTCGTAGACTCTCAGCGTGACGGTCTGATCACCGACCTCCTCGGTCTGCGTGAGCAGCGCGGTGGGCGCGTCAGCCTCCTCCGGTGGCAATTCCTCTATAATGGGCTGTGGGGTGCGGCTTGCTAAGATGATGCTGACAAGCGCCGCTGCCACCAGCAGCGGCAGCGCGATCTTTCGGCTCATATCCTCTTCCTCCTGTTATCCTTCTTATAGAACAGCATAACAGCGGGCAGTGGAAATGACAAGTTACAAAGTGATGACATTCCAGTTACAGGAATGTAACAAAGCGAGAGGAACCTCCTCTCGCTTTGTTTCTTTACAGGATGATACAGATGAGACCGCCCGTGCCCTCGTTGATGATGCGCTCAAGCGTCTGGCGGAGCTTGAGGCGCGCGTCGTCCGGCATGTGCTTGAGCTTTGCCTGCAAGTCTTCGTTCACGATCTCGTGGAAGCTGCGGCCGAAGATGTTGGACTGCCAGATCTTCGTCGTGTCGCCCTCGAACTCCTGCAAGAGGTAGTTGACCATGTCTTCGCTCTGCTTTTCATTGCCGACGATGGGCGAAACCGTCGTTTCGATGTCGGCGCGGATGATATGCAGGCTCGGCGCGCTCGCCTTGAGCCTCACACCGTAGCGCCCGCCCTGCTTCATGATCTCCGGCTCTTCGAGGTTCAGCTCGTCGACCGTCGGCACAACGATGCCGTAGCCTCTCTCGCGCGCATCGGACACCGCCTGCGCCACCTTGTCGTACTCCGCCTTGACCGACGAGAGCTCAGTGAGAAGGCTCAGCAGATCGCCGTCATCCTTCACATCGAAGCCCGACTGCTCGCTCAGCGTCCGGTAGAACAGTGCGCGCGGGAGCTGCAATTCCGCCGCGGCGACGCCCGTGCCGAGCTGAATGGACGTGATGCGCGCGCTGCTGACGCTTTCGCAGCCGCCGATGGCGCTGATCGCGCCCTGCACCTCTCGGATACAGTGGAGGCTGCCTGTGTTCTCGCGGATGGCCTGATAGAGGCCGCTTTTGATCGGGTGATCGTCGGCAAGCGCCTCGACCCACGGCGGGATGAAGAGGTCCAGCTCGCAGAGCGGGAACTCGTAAAGGATGGCCTTGAGAATCATTCCCACTGCGTTGTCGTCGAGCGTCAGGCAATTGACGGGCAGACATGTCACGCCATAGCGTGAAGCGATATCCCTTGCCATTGCCTGCACGCGATCGCTTTCCGGCTCTGTCGCGTTGAGCAGGACGAGGAAGGGCTTGCCGATCTCCTGTAATTCGCGGATGACGCGGCCCTCGGCCTCTATGTAGTCCTCGCGCGGGATATCGGTGATACTGCCGTCGGTCGTCACAACGACGCCGATGGTCGAATGCTCGCGGATGACGCGCGTTGTGCCAAGCTCCGCCGCCTCGCTCATCGTCACCTCGTGGTCGAGCCACGGTGTCGAAACCATGCGGGGGCTCTCGCCCTCCATCTGCCCCGTCGCGCCCGGGATCATATAGCCCACGCAGTCGATGAGCCGAACCGAGCAGCTGCTGCCCTCGTCAAGCGCGATGTCCACCGCCTCTTCCGGCACGAACTTCGGCTCCGCCGTCATCACCATGCGGCCGCTGCCGCTCTGCGGCAGCTCATCCTTCGCCCGCTCGCGGCGGTAGACATTGTCGATGTTCGGGATGACCTGCGTTTCCATAAAGCGCTTGATGAACGTCGACTTGCCCGCGCGCACGGGGCCGACGACGCCGATGTAGATGTCCCCCGCCGTGCGGGTCGAAATATCCTGATAGATCTCCGTATTCATGCTCATACCCTCTTCCTCCGTTCCTCAGCGCCTGCGCGGGATCAGCAGCAGCTTTCCGATCACCGCGGTGGATTCCTCCTTGAGCTCGTTGGCCGCAAGGATGGCCTCGACCGTCGTGCGGTACAGCTTGGCAATATCCCACAGCCGCTCGCCCTGCTTCATCGCGCGGAGCACGAGCGAGGGGACGTTCTCGTCCTTTTTCCCGCACTCCTCGGCCTCAAGCGACTGAAGACAAGGATAACGCGGCGTTTCCGCCACGCTGACGGCAAACGTTACGGGGAAGCGCAGCTCCACGCCGTCCGCGCCGACGGACGCGGCGATCTCGCCCGCGTACATGTCCTGCACCCGCGCCTGTCCGCTGCCCGGAAGGTCGGTCTCGAGCAGCACCTCGCTCCGCCGCTCGGAGAGCAGCGGCACGGCGTTTTCGTCGAGATACAGCACGCGCAGATTCGCCGTCGCGCGCAGCGACGCGCTCTCTCCTCCACCGCTCACGCCCGCGCTGCTGAAGATCACGTCCGTCGCCAGCACCGTCTGCACCTCGGCCCCGGTCTCGATCTTTTCGCGCACGAGCTGCTCGCGCAGCACCAGCGCCGCGCTGTCGCACAGCTCGACCGTCTCCGTCTTCGCGGTCAGGTCGTAGGCCGTGCTGTAAAGGTCCGCCACACAGCAAACGCTTTTCACCTCGCGCACCGCTGTGAACGCGCTGATGTAGAGCCGCAGCGAGATGGCGCGGTTGTTGTCCGGCTCGCTCTCGCTGCCGACATGGATCTCCGCGCCTGTCAGGCGCAGCGACGCGCGCACCGTCGTCTCGCCCTCCTCTTCGGCAAGGCCGTCTAGGATCTGCGAAAATGGCAATTCACTGCTCATCGACGCAAGATTCCCGCTCTCATCCAAGTAGATGGCATCCAGCCGCGCGACGCCCTTGAGCACGATCTTGTTGCCGATCGACTTGCAGTCGGTCACGCGCAGCGCGCACTTTGTGCGTAAAAGCTCCTGAATGGGCTCCTTCGTGCCCGAAAGCAGCACTTCATCGGAAAACGTGAAGTCCTTTTCCCGAATGGCGCGGATAATACCGATGTCCTTTTTCTCGCACAACGTTTCGATCTTGTAGGCTTCCTGCTCCTTCACGCCGCTGCACACGCTCAGCGACGCGGGCACGTAGGGCGTAAGCGTCAGCTCCACGTTTACGCGCGTGAACACCTTACGCGGATTGAGCATGCGCACTTCGCACGAGCAGAGCCGGCCGTCGAGGCAGCTGTCCGCGCTGCCGCTCAGCGCGCGCCCCTCGATCGTCTCGTCGAGCGGCAGCGTATATTCAAACGACTTCATCCCCTGCGCGTCCTCGGCCACGTACAAAAGCGTCATGCGGACCGTGCCCGACACCTGCGCTTTTCCGTCTGCGATCTCACGGCTGCGCAGGAAAAGGCACCCGCTCGCATCCACGATGCGGGCAATGTCCGGCAGATAGTCCGGCACGATGGTCTCCGTTGTCTCCTCGCGGTTCTCGCTGAGCTGCGGTAACGCCTGATAACAGGCAAACTGCTCCTTTTTCAATTCCAGTTCCATTGCAGTCCCTCTCCTTCGGCTAAGTGGTTACTGCACTCTATGCACTGTGGACGCGCGTTATGCTTCCTCCCTGACGCCAAATACGCGCCGCAGCAGCGACGAGAGGACCTTGGGTGACTTCCAAACGACAATTTTCATGCTTTTCCCTCCCAATATTCATACCCTTTTCAACCGATGTTAGAATCTGCGCAGGCAGCCGATGCCGCAAAAGATGAGAAGAAACGCGACCAGAAACATCAGCGCCCCCACCGGAAAAACAGCCGCGATGAAAATACCGAGCCCCAGCGCCAGCGCGCAAACACCCACGCAGTGCCACGGGCCGAACAGCGGCGGTCCCGGCGGGCGCGGCGGCGGATTCGAATACATGCTTTTCCCCTCCTCTCCCGGCGTTCGCCTGCTCCATTCTATACAAAAGCGGCCGCCGCGTTCCTGCTTTATCGTGACAAAGCGTCGAACTTCGTCATGTTGTCCTTTGTAATACTTGACATTCTCTCATCTTTATGTAATATTAAGAACAACTTCACTTGATCGCGGCTCTGCGAGCGTGTTCCGCACTGACCGCAACGGAAAGGACGGCACACCCATGCAGGAAATGAGCAGAAGAAATCAGCACTTTACCGACTCCGTCATTCGCAGAATGACGCGTATCTCCAACGAATGCGGCGCGATCAACTTAGCGCAGGGCTTCCCCGATTTTGACCCGCCCAAGGAGATGATGGACCGCCTCGAGGTCGTGAGCCACGAAGGCCCCCATCAGTACCCCATCACGATGGGTGCGCCGAATTTTCGCCAGGCCATCGCGCGCAAATGCGGTCACTTCATGGGCCGCACCATCGACCCCGAGACCGAGATCGTCGCGACCATCGGCTCGACCGAAGCGATGGTCGACACGCTCTTCGCCCTGACGAATCCGGGCGACCGCGTCGTGATGTTCTCCCCGTTCTTCGAAAACTACCGCGCACAGGTCATCATGGCCGACTGCGAGCCGGTCTTTGTCCCTCTGAATCCGCCGACGTTCTCCTTTGACCCGAACGTGCTCGAAGATGCGTTCCGCGGCGGCGCCAAGGCCATCATCATCTGCAATCCCTCGAACCCGAGCGGCAAGGTCTTCACCGAGGAAGAGCTCAAGACCATCGCCGACCTCTGCATCCGCTACGACGTTTACGCCATCATGGACGAGGTGTATGAGCACATCATCTACGACGGCCGCAAGCACGTCTACATGAACAGCATCCCCGGCATGTGGGAGCGCACGGTCTCCTGCTCGTCGCTCTCCAAGACCTACTCCGTCACCGGCTGGAGACTCGGCTATGCCATCGCGCCGGAGAACATCATGGCGCGCATCCGCCAGTACCACGACTTCAACGCCGTCGGCTGCCCGTCGCCTCTGATGGAGGCCGCCGTCGTCGGCCTCAACATGCCGCTGAGCTACTATGACGAGTTCGGCGCGCACTACGCGCACATGAAAAAGATCTTCACCGAGGGCATGCGCGACATCGGCATCCCCTTCACCGATCCCGAGGGCACGTACTTCGTGCTGGCCGACATCTCCCCGTACCTCAAGAAGGGCCAGAGCGACGTCGACTTCTGCGAGCAGCTGGCGAGAAAAGCCGGCGTCGGCGCCGTGCCGGGCAGCTCGTTCTTCAATGAACCGATCAACAATATTGTGCGTCTGCACTTCGCGAAGAAGGATGAGACGCTGTACGCTGCGCTGGATCGGCTGAATCATATCAAGGATATGATGTGAGTTTTCCGCACTTCATGCGGAAGGAATGTTCCCCACACTGTGTGGGGACGCGACAAAGGGGGGCTATTCTCTTTCCGAGGAAAGAGAATAGCCCCCCTTACACCCCCCAAGAGAAAGGGTTTTGATTGGCAATCTCGGGCTTGCACAAGTCTTTTGCCTCCGGAATGTAATGCCTGCGCGCGGCAGAGCCGCGTTGATTCCTGCTATACGACTTAGTGTGCTCCTATCATCCGCTGCCGCTCTCGAATCTTGTTTTGGTGCAGTGTAATCACCGTCTACCAGTAGTACGCATATCGCGGCGAGCGCCAGCAATGCCGCATTTGGCACACAGTCTGCCGCCGAGTAAACGTCACTCGCGCCTCACGGTAGTAAGGCGCGGTTGAGAGTGGTAACGAGGCGGTAGGGATTCATGGCAAAGCCATGTACACCGCACCTGATTGCGCAGCGCGTGCAGCTCTTCGAGCTACAAACTGCCAATGTAAAATTTCTCTCGAGGGATTTAAAGGGGGATACTCTCTTTTGAAAGAGAGTATCCCCCTTTAGTTGCCCGTTTCCGCACAGTGCGGAAAACCGCCGCTGCACGGTGCAGCAGCAGATCACAGCAGTGTATCAATGCCGATTTGCACTTCCGCAGAGTCAGCAGATTCGGGACCTCCGAACCGAGAGACAAATTCTTCCTCGGAAAGAATAGGAACCCCCAGTTCCTTTGCCTTTTTCGTCTTCGACGAATTCGATTCCCCGTCGTTGCTGACGAGGTATGTTGTCTTCCCCGAGACGCTGCCGGTCACGGCGCCGCCTTGCTGTTCGACGTAGGCTTTGAACGCGCTGCGGTTTTTGAAGAGGTGCACATCGCCCGTGATGACGAAGCTCAGACCTTTGCAGGTTCCGTCGGCCTCCTGCTTGGGGGCGACGTCCTCCAGTGTGAGCTCTGCCATCAGGCGGTCGAAGAGGTTTTTGTTTTCATCGTCAGCAAACCAGTTCAGGAGCGCGTTTGAACGCTCGACGCCGATGCCGTCCACGTCCTCGAAGCCCTCGCCGCTCTCGATGCGTGATAAAAAGCCCTTCGTGCCGAGCGCTGCGATGAGCTTCTTGCCCGCGTCCGCGCCGATGTTTGGGATGCAGAGGGCGAAGATCAGGTGGATGGGGTCGACTTTGCGGCTCTTTTCGATGGCCGCCAACAGGTTCGCGCAGGACTTTTCGCCAAAGCCTTCGAGCTTTACGATCTCGTCCGCGTGCGCGTCCAGATGATAGAGGTCGGCAAAATCGCGCAGATAGCCGCGGTTGACGAACTCGTGCAGCGATTGCACGGAGAGGCCGTCGATATCAAGCCCGCCCTTGCTCGCAAAGCGGACAAAGCGCTTCAAGTGCTTGGCGGGACAGTTCGGATCGGTGCAGCGCAGCGTCTTCACGCCGCTGATGGGACTGATACGCACCTCGGTCGCCGCGCCGCAGACGGGACAGGCCGTCGGGACTTCATAGCTGCCCTCGGCCCTGACGACCGCGATGCACTTCGGGATGATCTTGTTGGCCTTGATGATGCGAAGCTCGGTCTTGCGGTCCTTGCCGATGCCGAGACGCTCGAGCTCGCTGACGTTGCAGAGGCTTGCGCGCGTGACAGTCGTGCCCTCGAGCTGCACAGGGTCAAAGACCGCGACCGGCGTGATGGTCGAGGCCGCGCACGACCATTCGATGTGATCGAGCGCCGTGTCGGCGGAAACGTCCGCCCACTTGTAGGCAAGACCCGCGCGCGTGGCGTGATGACCCGTCACGCTGCCGGTCGCTGCGTAGTCCGTGTCGTCGTAGGTGATGACAAGGCCGTCCACGGGAATGCCCATCTCGCCGGAGTCGACCTTTTTCGTCCAGCGCGCGATGGCGTCGGGCAGATTTTTCGCATCCGTGTGCTCGCGCTCGACTGTGATGAAGCCGAGCTTTTCCAGATAGTCCATGCGCGCGCCCCAGGAGCGGATCACTTCATCCGTGTGGACGAGCGTAAAGGCGTTGAACGTCACGTTGCGCTCTTTCACCTTGTCGAGATTCGTCTTGTCGAGCGCCAGCGTGCCGGCGGCGAGGTTGCGGGGGTTTGCGTAGCGGTCGTCCGCGTCCTCGAGCGTGTCGTTGATGGCCTCGAAATCTGCGTAGGAGATGGTCGCCTCGCCGCGCACGACGAGGTGGCCCTTGTCGCTGATTTTCGCAGGAATACCGCGGATGGCGGAGGCCATATAGGTGATGTTCGTGCCGACGGTGCCGTTGCCGCGCGTCAAAACGCGCGTGAGCGCGCCGCCGTCATACGTCGCCACAAGCGTCGAGCCGTCGAGCTTCCACGAGAGCCAAATGTCGCGCTCGCCCGCCCAGTCTTGCAATTCCTCGACCTTTTTCGTCTTGGCGAGCGAGAGCGCGGGGTACTCGTGCGCTTCCTTCTCCCCCTCGCCGTCCATTTCGTTTCCGGAATGGCTCGTCACCTGCGTGGGACTGTCGGGCCGGACATAGCCGGTCGCTTTTTCCAGAGCGGTCAGCTCGTCAAACAGAGCGTCCCACTCGTAGTTCGTCATCTGCTCCTCCTGCCCGCCGTAGTAAGCGTCGGAGGCGGCATTCAGCCGTGTTACGATCTCGTCGATCCGGATATTTTTGTCCATAGTGCGTTCCCTCTCTCCGGCGGTGCGCAAAAGGCAGTCAGCCGTTGTTCATGATGTAATCTTCCGCGTTCTGCTCCATGTCCTCGCCATTGCTGAAATAGGTGTAATTGTCCGGCACGGAGCCGACGATAACGGTCTCCGCCACGGAATAGGTGTTGCTGAATTTTGTCGTTGTGGAAAAGCCCGGCAGGAGAATGCTGACGTAGACGTCCACCACAAGATAAATTTGGTGCTTCGTCTGGTTGATGCCCGCCGACGTGAACGCATTTTCAAAATGCGCGCTCGACGAGCCGACCGACTGCATCCGCACGCGGATCAGCGGCCCGCGCCCCGCCAAAAACGGCGAGCCGAGCAGCGTGCCGACCGGCACGGAGAGTTCCTTCGTCGTCACCTCGGAGAGCTTTTCGAGTACCTCGTCGATGATGGCGGACTGCAAACGGTTGAACTCCGCCATATTGCTCTTGACCGCCGTGATCTTTCCCTCGTTGTCCTTTTCAAAGGAGATGAGCTGGTCATAATCTACGCCGCCGCTGTAGATCGTTTCGTTCACGGCGGCGGTCACGATGCCGTTGACCGTATTTGACACGCGCGCCGTTGCGAGCGACGTGAGCACGGGTTTTAGGTGCGTCATTGCCACGATGGCGAGCGCCAGCAGCGCCGCGAGCAAAAACAGCACAAGCAGCAGCGCCCGCTTCTTTCCCGAAAGTCTTCTGTGTCTCCATTTCGGCACAGAGCCTCACCCCGATTCCAGTGAAGCCTATGCCGCGCGGGCTTTTCCCTATTCGCCCAGCGCCATGACGAGCTTCTTGAACACCTTGCCGCGCTCCATGAAGTTCGCGAACTGATCGAACGCCGCGCACGCGGGCGAGAGCGTCACGATGTCGCCGCGCACTGCGCGCTCGTAGGCGGTCTTCACGCAGTCCTCCAGACTCTCGCAGCGCACGATCTCGGGGCTGCCGTGATAGTCCGGGCACTCGCGCACGGCCTTTTCGATGGCGTCCGCTGTCGCGCCGCACAAAATAAGCAGCTTGACGTGCTTTATCACCTCGGGTGCAAGGGGTGCAAAGGGAATATGCTTGTCATATCCGCCCGCGAGCAGAATGACCTTTTCGTTGAACGCGTTGAGCCCCGCGATGGTACGCGTCGGGCTCGACGCGATGGAATCGTTGTACCACTGCACGCCACGGATCGTCCGCACCGGCTCGATGCGGTGCTCGACGCCGGCAAAGGTACGCGCAGTCTCGCGCATGACCTCGTAGGGCACCAAACCGTCGAGTGCCGTCACGGCGGCGAGGTAGTTTTCGACATTGTGCATCCCCGGCAGACGGATGTCAGAGATCTGCATGACCGCTTCCTCGCATCCGTCATGGCGCAGAACGATAGTATCTCCGCGCAGGAATGTGCCGTCCGCGACCTCTTCGCGGCGGCTGAAAAGCCGCGTCCGCGCGGATGCCTTTTTCGAAAGAGAGCGCGTGATGTCGTTGTCTTCGTTGAAAATGGCGATGTCGCCCTCGTGCTGATGGAGATAGATATTCTCCTTCGCCGCGATGTACTCGTCCATATCCTTGTGCACATCCAGATGGTTCGGCGCAAGGTTCATCATCACCGCGATGTGCGGCGAGCGCTTCATATCAAGCAGCTGGAACGACGAGAGCTCGACGACCGCGAAGTCTTCAGGCTGCATCTTCTCCGCGTCGCACAGCAGCGGGTGGCCGATGTTGCCGCCGAGATACACGGTCTTCCCCGCCGCGCGCAGCATTTCGGCGATGATGCTCGTTGTGGTGGTCTTGCCGTCGCTGCCCGTCACGCCGATGATCGTACAGGGGCAGACCTCGAAAAAGATCTCCATTTCCGACGTCACGATGCTGCCGCGCGCTTTCGCCTCGAGCAGCGCCGGAACGTCCGGCCGCATGCCCGGCGTGCGGAAAACGACGTCCGCGCGCAGATCATCGAGGTAGCCTTCGCCAAGCTGCAAGTGCGCGCCCAGCGCTTCGAGCTGCTTCGCGCGCTCGCCGAGGTCTTCGCGGCTCTTTTTGTCGCAGGCGATGACCTGCACACCGTTTCGGCACAAAAGCTCGATGAGCGGCGTGTTGCTCACGCCGATGCCGAGCACTGCCGCTGTTTTTCCCCGCAGGGAGGATAGATATTCCTGTATCGTCATAGACGTTCATCCTTTCGTCTGCACATACAAATTCAATATATAGTATAGCGCAGGAACGGCAAAATAGCAATGGATTTTCCGTTGACAAGCCCCGCGCCATGGGCTAAAATAGTTGTGCGAGTATGACAGACAGTCGCGCGGCGAGGCCGAAAGGCCCGCTGTGAGGAAAGTCCGGGCTCCACAGGGCAAGGATAACGGGTAACGCCCGCCCAGAGCGATCTGAGGAAAAGTGCAACAGAAATAGACCGCCCGAGGTATGCAAGTATCTCAGGTAAGGATGGAAAGGTGCGGTAAGAGCGCACCCGTCGGCTCGAGAGTGTCCGATGCTGTAAACTCTATCCGGAGCAACACCGGTATGGGAGCATATAGGTTGGCCCGACCGCTCCCGGGGTGGCTGGAGTACCGCGGCAACGCGGCGCGTAGATAGATGACTGTCAAATACAGAACCCGGCTTACAGTCATGCTCGTGCAAAATATGAGAGGGACGGCGGAGATCGCCGTCCCTCCCGTTTTTTCTTTTCTGACATAAACTGTCCAAAATGCAGAAAAAGCGGCGGGAGCTCCCGCCGCTTTTCTTTTTTATGAATCAAACTTCCTTCTTGCCGATGCGGATGAGACGCACGACCACGGGGCTCAGCACCACGTTGAACAGGAGTTCAAAGATAAAGTTCGCGCCGACAAGGCCAACGATCATATACTGGCCGACGTTTGCGCCAAAGCCCATCGCATCCGCCCAGCCGCCGATGGTCTCCATAAAGAAGAGCAGGCAGCCGATCAGGAACACGCCGGTATTGACCACCGGGCAGACCACAGCGGCCACCGCCACGGCAAGCGTGCGGTTCTTGTTCTCAAGCGCCTTGTAGGCAAGGCCGGAGAGAAGGCCCGCCAGCGTACCCTTGACGAGCACCGTCAGGATCGTGCCAAGCGCGTTGACGCCGAGGAACGCCGCCGCGTCGCCGCTGAGCAGCACGACCACGCCGAACACAAAGCCGAGCCACGCGCCAGCACCTGCGCCGTAGAGCGCCGCACCGATAACGACCGGCACCAGCACCAGCGAAATGCTGAACGTGCCAAACCGGATAAAGCTGCCCATCAGCTGCAGAACGATCACAATAGCGGTGAACAGACCGAGACCAACGATCTTCTGCGTGTTGTTGTTCTTACTCATATGTTTCTCCTTTCACCCGGCCGTCCGTGCAAGGGGGGCTATACAGGTGTTACAGCAGGAGCGCGCCGCGGAAAAAGCTCCTCCTCACAGCGCACCTTGTTTTTCTGCCGAAACTGGACGTCCGACGTGCTGAGATATAATACCAAACAACGGTGACAATTTCAAGTGGAATATTTATATATTTTTATAGGATATCCATATAAGTCAGGCGGCAAAAAAGAGCTTGAGAACGTCTTCTCAAGCTCTTTTGATCAATGTAATCGTATGTCACAACAGAAGCCGCCGTGTACGCCGCAGCAGGACAAACGGATGTCACAACTGCGCGCTCTTCCCTGCTGAAAAAGTCAGCATTTGCAAGGGGTTTAGTCCTGGTCCCAGTTGTGGTAGGTATTTTGCACGTCCTCGTTGTCGTCGAGCATGTCGAGCAGCTTTTCCATGTTCTTGATGTCCTCGTCGCTCTCGAGCTTCACGTAGGTCTGCGGGACAAGGCTGATGTCCGCGCTGACGAAGGCGTAGTTCTTCTCCTCGAGGGCCTTGACGACATCGTTGAACGCGTCGGGGTCGGTCGTGATCTCGAAGACGTTATCCTCGGCATTGAAATCGTCGGCACCGGCGTCGAGCGCATCCATCATGACGGCGTCCTCGTCGTAGTCTCCGTCCTCGTTGTCGATGATGATGACGCCCTTGCGGTCGAACGACCAGCTGACGCAGCCCTGCGCGCCCATGCCCTTGCCGTACTTATCGAAGTAGTGGCGGACCTCCGGCGCGGTGCGCTGGCGGTTGTCGGTCAGTGCCTCGACGATGACGGCCACGCCGCCGGGGCCGTAGCCCTCGTAGGTGACGGACTCGTAGTTGTCGGTGTTGCCCGAGCCGAGCGCCTTGTCGATGGTGCGTTTGATGTTGTCGTTGGGCATGTTGGCAGCCTTCGCCTTGGCGATGACGGTCGCGAGACGGGAGTTGTTATTCGGATCGCCCGAGCCGCCCTGCTTGACGGCGACGATGATCTCCTTGGCGATCTTGGTGAAGGCGGCGCTGCGCTTGGCGTCAGCTGCGCCCTTCGTCTTTTGAATATTGTGCCACTTGGAATGTCCGGACATGATGTGATCTCTCCTTACAGATAGTATTGAATGACGTCTCTGTGCGACGTCGATATTACGGTTTTCACCTCGGGGAAATGCTCCTCCAAATACGCCTTGACTGTCGGACAGACGACGTTCTCCGTCGGAAAATGCCCTGCGTCGATCAGGTTGAGTCCCCGCGTATCCAGAAAATCGTTGTAGCGCAGATCGCTCGTCACGAACGTATCGCAGCCCTGCGCAATGGCCTGCGGGATGTATTCGCCGCACGCGCCGCCGCCGACGGCTACGCGGTGCACCCGCCCGCTGCCGCGGCAATAGCGCAAGCCGCCGCAGCCGAGTAATTCTATCACATCCCGCAGGAACTCTTCAAGCCCTTTTTCGCAGGAAAGTGTGCCAATACGCCCGATTTTTTCGTCGTTGAGCAAAAAAACATCGTTAAGGCCCAGTTTTTTCGCCAGACAGTCGTTCACGCCGCCGTCCGCAGCATCCAGATTCGTGTGCATGCAGATGGCGGAAATGTCGTTTTTGACGAGTGTGGTCAAAACGCCGCCGAGGCGCGTGTCGGGCCGAAGGGTCTGCATCTCGCGCTCGTGCCAGCGCACGTTCATCACCGGATGGTGGGACACGATGAGCTGCGCGCCGCAGTCGATGGCCTCCTGCACCACGCGCTCGGTGATATCGAGCGCGACTAAAATGCGCTCGACCTCCTGCTCGGGATCGCCGACGAGGTGGCCGACATTGTCCCAGTCCATCGCGCTCTCGCGCGGCGCCCAGGAAAAAAGCCTCTGTTCGATCTCATGTACCGTTGCCATGTTCCCACTCCCCTTTTCTTCTCTCGATCTCTTCGATGAGATTTTCAAGATGCGCGATACGCGCCTCCTTATCTGCGAGCGACGAGACGGCGAGGCCGTCTCTCGCCCGATTGAGCTTTATAAGATGCTGCGACAGGTATTCGCCGTACAGCGGGTCGGACCGCAGCAATAAGCCTGTCAGCGCGTCCGCTTCGCTCAGCTCCTGCCCCGTTCCCGCTCTCACACGGAAGACGACGTAAAGCTGCTCCTTGTCGCGCACGAGCGTCTCGCTCAAAAAGCGGTAGCCGTGCCCGCAGAGCCAGCAGCGCAGAAGGTCGATCTTTGTCTGCGGCTGCAAAATGAGCGTATGCACGTCCTCATGCGTCCAGGGCGCGGCCTCGAGAATACCGAGGATCGTCTCGCCGCCCATGCCGGCGATAGCGATGGCGTCGCACTCCTCTGCTTTGATCTTCGCAAGGCCCGGGCAGAGGCGAAAATCCATGCGCTCCGTCACGCCGTATTCTCGCGCCGTCGCGCGCGCGTGGTCAAGCGGCAGCGCGTTGATGTCAGACGCAATGGCGCTTTCAATGCGCCCGTGCTGCAAAAGCCACACGGGAAGATACCCATGGTCGGTGCCAACGTCGGCCAGTCTCGCGCCCTGCGGCACAAGGCTTGCGATGCATTGCAGCCGCGGCTGAAGCTGTAATTCCTTTTCCACCGCCGCCCTCCTTTCGCTGAGCGAACAAGACGCATACGGAAGACCCGTATGCGTCCTTTTCTTATTCCTTGACAGGCTTGTTGGCCTCTTCGTTCACGAGAGCCAGCAGCTTCTCCACGTCGATCCCGTGGACCATGCAGGCCTCTTCCACCGTCTCACCGCGGGAGCTGGGGCAGCCCAGGCAGTGCATGCCGATCGACAGGAAGATCGGCGCGGTCTGCGGCGCAACGTCCAGAATGTCACCGATGATAGTGTCGCGCTTAATTTCGATCATGTTTGATTCACCTCCGTGAAAATAGCTGAAAATAGTTTATCCCATTTTTCGCACTTTTTCAATAGGAAATATGAAAAAAGAAGCTGTCATAAAGCCAAAAAAGAAAGACGCCCGCATTAGCGGACGTCTTTCGATCAAAACGTTTACAAGAATTACTGCTCAGCGCGCATCTTGGCGAAGCACTCGCTGCAGTAGACCGGACGGTCGGACTTGGGCTCGAAAGGAACCTTGGCCTCGCCGCCGCAAGCTGCGCAGACTGCGGTGAAGTACTCACGGGGGCCACGAGCGGCGTTCTTGCGAGCGTCGCGGCAGGCCTTGCAGCGCTGGGGCTCGTTCTGGAAGCCGCGCTCCGCGTAGAACTCCTGCTCACCGGCAGTGAACACGAACTCTTTGCCGCACTCTTTGCAAACTAAAGTCTTGTCTTCGTACATGATTTTACCCTCTCTTTGAATCAGAAAAAAATATATGCGTTCAGCGTTTGCTGATATCGCCGGAAAAAATGTGCTGCGCAGCCTTGCGGCGAACGCGCTGCACGGCGTTGTCCACCGACTTCGGAGACTTGCCCACGGCCTTTGCGATCTCGTGACAGGAAAGGCCTTCCAAATAGTACCCTAAGATCTTCGCCTCGAACTCGGACAAGTGCTTGCGGGTACTTTCGAGTAGACTCTCCACGTGGTCCCGCTCCGCGATGAGGAGCTCGGGGTCTGTGTGGCTGGGGTCTAAAGTACCGGCGGTGTAAGAAGAACTGTCAAAGGAAGGGGTATCAAGGGATATGGATTCGTTCAGCGGATAATGCTTGCCGCGGGAGGCGGCACGGAGCGCGGAGAACAGGCGGTTGCGAATGCAGATCTCTGCATAGGTGTGAAACGACGCCGCCTTGTCAGCGTCATACTCCCGTATCGCCTGAATGAGACCGAACATGCCCTCCTGAATCAGATCCTCCCCGTCGCCGCCGGCGAGGAAAAGCGGACGCGCACACGCGCGCACCATTCCGTAATAGCGCGTGACAAGAAGCTCTTCTGCTTCCCTGTCGCCCGCGGCGGCCATGGCGCACAGCTGCTCATCCGTGCAGGCTGCAAGCTCTTTATGATGGCTCTCACTCTGATGATACTGCATGTATTATACCTTCTGTGCTCAGGTTTTGTCAAGTATTTACGAAAATTCAGTATTAGCGCTAACGATTTTACAGCATTTTTATCACATTGACCAAATTCTCGGCCGCAAGAAGGGCGATTTGTTCTGTTTTTGCCTCAACCATGACGCGGATGAGCGCTTCCGTGCCGCTCGGGCGGACGAGCACGCGTCCCTCGCCGGAGAGCTTTCCCTCCTCCTCCGCGATGGCCGCGGAGAGTGCATCGGACGCCATGATGGCATCCTTGACGCCGCGCTCATGCGAAACGGCGACGTTGAGCAACACCTGCGGATACTGCGGGCAGACGGACGCAAGCTCAGAGGCCTTCTTCCCGCTGCGCGCGAGCACGTCGAGGAACTGAAGCGCCGTCAGCTGACCGTCGCCGGTCGTGGCGTAGTCGGTGAAGATCGTGTGGCCCGACTGCTCGCCGCCAAGCTTGTAGCCGCACTCATTCATCTTTTCGAGCACGTTGCGGTCGCCCACGCTCGTGCAGACGAGGCCGACGCCGTTTTCGCGGCAGAACTCGTGAAGGCCGAGGTTCGACATCACCGTCGCAACGATCGTGCCGCCCGAGAGCTTCCCGCGGCGCTTCATGTCCGAGCCGCAGACGGCAAGCACCTTGTCGCCGTCGATAACGCCGCCCTGCTCGTCGACGAGCAGGCAGCGGTCCGCGTCGCCATCGAACGCGACGCCGATGTCATAGCCGCCCGCGACGACCTTTTGTGCAAGGTCGTCGAGATGCGTCGAACCGCAGTGGTCGTTGATGTTCACGCCGTCCGGCTCGCGGTGGATGAAGTCACAGAAGCAGCGGAAGCGGCCAAAGAGCTCCGGTGCCGTCGCGGACGACGCGCCGTTCGAGCAATCGACCAGCACGCGCAGGCCGGACAGGTCTCCTTCGATCGTGCCAGCTAAATGGTCGATATACGCCTCGCGCGACTGCCGCAGACCGTGGCGCAGGACGCCGATCTCGCCGTGCGTCGCGGCGGGATAGATGTCGGTGAGAATTTTTTCTTCGACCTGCTCTTCGATCGCGTCGGGCAGCTTGTAGCCCTTTTCGTTGAAGACCTTAATGCCGTTGTGCTCGTAGGGGTTGTGCGAGGCGGAGATCACGATGCCCGCGTCCGCCTTTTCCTGCACGGTGAGATAGGCCACCGCCGGGGTGGGAATGGTGCCCACCGGCTTTACGTCGCTGCCCACGGAGCAGAGCCCCGCCATCAGGGCGGACTCCAGCATGTCGGAGGAGATGCGGGTGTCCTTGCCGATCACCACGGTGGGGCGGCTGCCCTTGTCCTCCATCAGAACAGTGCCCACGGCCTGCCCCACGCGGAAGGCCATGTCGGCAGTGAGGTTCTCCCCCACCACGCCGCGGATGCCGTCGGTTCCAAATAGTTTGCCCATTGATATTACCTCGTTTGTTTCTTATGATGTGACCGTCCCCATGGGACGGGGATTCAGCTATGTTGATGGCTGGGCGGATGCACCCCCCGTTTCTCTTTTGTCGTGCCAAAAGAGAAACGGGCCGTGCACGGTCCAAAGAGAAAAGCGTTGGCGCGCTCCGGTGCAGTGGCCCTCCGCGCGACGGGGGGCGGCGGATCGGTGCAAGCGCCGATTTGGCCCGGCCTTCGGGCACGCTATACTCTTCTGCGATTTCTCCAACTGCCGTCCCGTGGCGGATGGTGCGGAGGTCGTCGGGGTGCAAGATCGCATTTGACCAGCTTCTCTTTTCGCGCGTTCCGCGTCGCTACGCGCTGGCTGGTTCTCCGCGGAAGCGTGAGCGGCAGCGGAAAGCGAAGCAGGGGTATCCCTGAACCTCCCCGGGCCTAAGGATTCCCCAAGGGCGGTGCGTTTCCGTCCCTGACTTCTGCAAGGGAGTGCCAACCATCCCCCGCCGGCGGCAGGAGGTCTGCGCTGGCGCAGACCGACCCGCCGAAGCGCTTTTTCTCTTCCACCGGGCGCGGCGCACTCTCTTTTTGGCACAGCCAAAAAAGAGAGCGGGGGCGCACCCCTGCGGGCGCAGGAGCCCCCGAGACTGCCGCAATGGCGGCCCATTCCTCTCCCCCAGAGCGTGCCCCCAAACAGAGGAACTCCCTTTATTTTTCCTCAAACACGGAGACGTACACCGTCCCGTTGACCTCAAACCCCAGCTTGGCCTTCACCTGATAGGATCCGAACGCCTTGATGGGCTCGTCCAGCACCAGCTTCTGCTTGGGGATGTCGATGCCGAACTGCTGCCTAAGCCCGTCGGAGATCTCCTTGGTGGTGACGGCGCCGAACAGCCGCCCGCCGTTGCCGCCCTTGGCCACCACCTTCACGGTCAGCTCCTTGAGCTTGGCGGCGGTGGCCTCTGCCTCCGCCTTCTCGGCGGCCTCCTGGGCCTTTTTGGCCTTCTCCTGCATCTTCATGGTGTTGACGTTCTCCGCCGTGGCGGGCACCGCCAGCTTCCGGGGCAGGAGAAAATTGCGGGCGTAGCCGTCGCTGGCCTCGATCATCTGGCCCTTCTTACCCTGGCCCTTCACGTCCTGCTGCAAAATCACTTTCATGGAATTATTCCTCCTTATTCTTCAAAATACTTATCAATGGCACGCAGCAGCGTGGTCTTCGCCTCCGCCACCGTCATGCCGGAGCACTGGCCGCCGGCGGTGGTGGAGTTGCCTCCGCCCCCCAGCGTCTCTACCAGCACCTGTACGTTGATCTCGCCCAGAG
>OJQL01000659.1_pt1 | contig 35414 bp, 36 predicted proteins | sample 1598731 | NCBI WGS metagenome assembly OJQL01 (sample SAMN03922510, study PRJEB24848) | human gut metagenome | isolation source: stool sample | host: Homo sapiens | place: Germany | collected 2010-02
TCAGGTACAGCAGCACGGTGAGCTGCGACAGAATCTGGTAGAACGACTGCACCGAGGGCATCACGACGAACAGCAGCGCCAGCAGTGTCACGACGCAGCCCTGGATCAGCAGGATGTTCTTCTGTACGCCGTTCTTGTTGGTCTTCTGGAAGAACGGGGGCAGGTAACCGGCCTTGCCCACGGCGAAGATACCCTTCGAGGGACCCGCCACCCAGGTCAGCACGCCTGCCAGCACGCCGAACATCAGGGCGATGGCGATGATCGGGCCGGCCCACGAAATGTGGAGGTAGTGGAAGTAGTTGTCGAATCCGACTAACAGCGACTGCGTGAGGCTGATGTCCTTGGCGGGGATGATCAGGCCCAGCGAGAAGGTTCCCAGGATGAAGATCAGCACCGTGACCAGCGAACCGATGATGATGGCCTTGGGGTAGTTCCGCGACGGGTTCTTCACGTCCATGACGTGAATACCCATCATCTCCATACCCGCGTAGAACAGGAAGATACTACTTGCCAGCACGAGGTTGCTGAATTTCGACAGGTCGGGGAAGAAACCCTGCGACATGTCCATGTGGTTGTGTCCGCCGGTCGAAATGTAGATGATGCCCAGCACGATCAGCAGGCCCGCGGGAATGATCGTACCGATCATACCGCCCCATTTGCTGATTTTCCCGACCCATCCCAGACCTTTCAGGGCGATCAGCGTGGCGATCCAGTAGATGGCCAGCACCATGCAGAGCGTGAAGACCTTGTTCGAGGCCAGCGCCGCGTCATGCGTGTCGTTCATGCCGATGAATGCGATCGACACGGCGCCGAAGGTCAGCACCGTCGGGTACCAGATCGTCGACTCGATCCATTGCAGCCAGATCGCGAGGAATCCCGTGCGTGCGCCGTAGGCTTCGCCGACCCAGCGGAATACGCCGCCCTGCTTGTCGGAGAACATCGCGGCCAGCTCGGCGGCGACCATCGCCGTCGGGATCAGGAACACGATGGCTGCAAACAGGTAGTAGAATGCCGACGAAAGTCCGTAGACCGCCTCGGCAGGCAGCCCGCGCAGACTCACTACGGCAGTCACGTTCATAATTGCCAGTGTCATGACACTCAATTTGAAACCTGTGCTTGTGGTAGTTTTCTTTACATCCATAATGAATTGATTTGGTTTTTGTCGCTGTTGGGTGTTGCAACTACCGTGCAAAACCGCCGGGAAGCCTCCTTTACGGCCTCGGGTGCACGATTGTTGCCGGAAATTTCTATCTTTGCGTACAAATAATATCCATGACCATGCAACGTATCCTGATCATCCTTCTGGCGGCCCTGTGCGTCGCCGCGTGCGGCCGTCGCCGGAGCGCTCCCTCGCAGGAGACGGCGGCTTCGGCACCCCGTCCGCGGGTTTTTCTTCCGGCCATCGCCCCTGCGGGACTCTCTCCGGACGAACAGCGCGACTATCTCCGCCGGCACTACTGGGACCGCTTCGACTTCACCGACACGCTTTTCGTCTCCGAAGCCGACACCGTGCAGATGATCGAGTCCTTTGCGCGCTACATTGCGGTGCTCTCCGACCGTCCGGCGGATTCCGCGCCGATGGATTCGCTGATGCGCCGGGCTTCGTCGTCGAAGCCGATGCTCGACTATTTCGCGATGCTCGCCCAGACGGTGCTCCACGATCCCAACTCGCCGCTGCGCAACGACGAGTTCTACATCCCCGTGCTCCGGGCGCAGCTCGCCAGCCCCTTCTACGACGAGTACGAGCGCATCGCCCCGCAGTACGACCTCGAAATGGCCATGCAGAACCGCCTGGGCCAGCCCGCCAACGATTTCCGTTACACGCTGGCCTCGGGCGCCTCGGGGACGCTCTACGGGCTGAAAGCCGAATACGTGCTGCTGTTCATCAACAATCCCGGCTGTGCGATGTGCCGTGAAATCCGCGAGGCGATCACCTCGTCGCCGATGCTTTCGGAGATGATCGAGCGGGGGCGGCTGAAGTTGCTGGCGCTCTACCCGGACGAGGACCTTACAGAGTGGCGCGACTACCGCGACCGCATTCCGGCGTCGTGGATCAATGCCTACGACAAGGGGTGTGTCGTCCGCGAAAAGAGCCTTTACGACCTCCACGCCATTCCGGCCCTGTATCTGCTCGACAGCCGCAAGCGGGTGCTGGTGAAGGATTCGACCGACGTAGCCCAAATCGAAGAGGTAATAGATCGCCGCAGCTGATATAAGCGCAGCCTATCCCGCCATCAGAAAAGACAATCGGAAATTTATACGTACTTCGCCCGGATTTGCTACCTTTGTATCACAAACAGAATACAATCACACACATTAAACAGTAGAAGATTATGGCAAAGAAATGGCGTTGTACCGTATGCGGTTACATTCACGAAGGTCCCGAGGCACCCGACCAGTGCCCGATGTGCAAGGTAGGCAAGGAGAAGTTCGTAGAACTCGTTGAGGCTGAAGGCGACCTGGATTTCGTAACGGTACACAAGATCGGCGACGGCAAGGGCGCCAGCAAGGAACTCTGGGAAGGTCTCCAGAATCATTTCATGGGCGAGTGCACCGAGGTGGGCATGTATCTGGCGATGAGCCGTCAGGCCGACCGCGAGGGTTATCCCGAAATCGCCGAGGCTTACAAGCGTTACGCATGGGAAGAGGCCGAGCACGCTTCGAAGTTCGCCGAGCTGATCGGCGAGGTGGTATGGGACACCAAGACCAACCTCGAAAAGCGCATGAACGCCGAGTGCGGCGCCTGCGAGGACAAGATGCGTCTGGCCCGTATGGCGAAGGAGGAGAACCTCGACGCCGTTCACGACACCGTACACGAGATGGCCAAGGACGAGGCCCGTCACGGCAAGGGTTTCGAAGGGCTTTATAAGCGCTACTTCAAGTAGTTTTCGATTTGTAAGCGGCTATTTCCGCACATCCCTCGAACGGGACGAATGGAATGTACTTCAGTACTATCCATCCGTCCCGTTCTTCGCGACGTACGAAACTCGTTCGCTTAAAATCAGAAACTTATCGGAGCCGGGCGTCTGTCCCGCTCCGACCGGAAATCTTCCTGCTTGTTCGGGCCGGACTTCGTTATGCCGGAACCTGCTCCTCTGAAACCGCGGGTATCTCCGCCGTACGAAAAATCCGGATGCCGCCATGGCATCCGGATTTTTCACTCCCGACAGGCAAGGGGAGGCGGAACTTATTCTTTACGCAGTTCCTCGCGCAGTTTGAGAAACAGAGAGACCTTCCCGGCGAGCCATTCGTAACCAGTTTGCGCGGCACGGGCCACCTCGTAGACCGTTTCGGCCTGCCTGCGGATCTGTTCCACGGCATCGCGGATCGCGAACAGGTAGACGAGGAGTGCGAGGACGGCGAAAAAACCGCCTGCGATCAGCGCCGAGGCGATGAACGAACCCGTAACGGACGAAAGCCAGATAACCAGTGCCGTGAGCAGCAGCAGGATGGCAATGCCCGCAGTCGTTACGAAGAACAGCAGCGCGGCTATGAAGCGGCCGCCGGAAGGTTTATTCTCCATTGTTGCGTCGTGCAGGGAGGGTCACTTTTCGTCGCATTTGCAGCGGGCTTCCTCGATCTCCTTCTCGACTTTCCCGAGTTTGTCTTTCACCTTGTCGATCTCGTCGTCGATCGAATCCTTGATTTTCTGGCGCAGTTCCGGGCCGGACTGGGGTGTGAAAAGCATCGTGAGGGCCGAACCGATGATCATGCCGCCCACGAGCGATACGATGGCAATTCCTGTGTTTTTCATAGTTGCTGAAAGTTTAAATTCAGCAATGAGGCTTGCAAAGTCCGGGCCAAAGCCTTACCTTTGGACGCATGACTGCCGATCCCCGGACATCCGTCGCCTTTACCGGCCACCGCACCTATCGCGGCGGGGCTGCGGACGCTCTGCGCCGGACGCTGGAGGCGTTCTACGACCGGGGTTTCCGGACCTTTTTGAGCGGCATGGCCGTGGGTTTCGACCTCGCTGCCGCCGAAGCCGTGCTGGAGATGGGGCGTCGGCGTGCAGGCGTGCGGCTCGTCGCCGCAGTCCCGTTCCGGGGGCAGGAGAACCGTTTCTCCCCGGCCGACCGCGAACGTTTCCGCCGCGTGCTGGCTGCGGCCGATGCCGTCGAGGAGCTCTCCCCGGTTTACCACCGGGGCTGTTATGCCGTCCGCAACAACTACCTCGTCGACAATGCCTCGGTGCTGGTCGCCTGGTACGACGGTTCGCCCGGCGGCACGCACTACACCGTCCGCCGCGCCCTCGGCCGCGGGATGGAGGTCGTCAACCTCCACCCGGCAGCCCCTTCGCTGCCCGCTTTCGCCCCGACGCTCTTCGGATAAAAAGAAGCGGCCCGGAGGCCGCCCTTCTCTGTCGTGCGAATCGTTCTTATTCCGCCGTTCCTGTCGTCTCTTCCGGCTCCTCCGGCTGCGTCAGCTCGATGCCCCGGAGCAGTTCTTCGACGCGTCGGAGGGTACCCGTCCTGCCGTATTCCTTCGAGGGGTAGCTGATGCCGACGGTGATGAGCGACTGTCCCTGTTTGAGGTCGTAGGCCGTGAATACGAATCCCGGATATTCGGTCCGGCGGCCTTCGCTGTACAGCATGTCGATGCCGTTCGAGACGAGGGGGCGCGAGGCCTTGATGATCCCGCCGTCGTAGTAGGCCGAGTCGCGGCTGGCGCAGTAGCCCGAGAGGTCGGCGATGCTCTTCGCCTCGGGATCGAAGACATCTTGCAGGGCGTCGATGTTGAATTCCCATTCGCCGTCGAGGACGTACATCGTGTAGCGGGCATAGGTCGAGTCGGTCTCGGGTTCAACGCTCTCTTCGAGGACGGAGTACCCGGCCGGAATCCGGATTCGCAGCCCGAGGTCCGTGCAGTCATAGGTCTGCTCGGTGTCGAGCAGCGGCAGCTCGCCGTCTTCGTTCACCAGCTGCGTGGAGAGCACCGTGAGGTATCCGATGAGCAGGGCGGTGCAGACGGCTGCTGCGAGCATGCGCCAAAAGGCTGCGTATTCACCGGCTCCATGTTTGATTTTCAGCCAGACGTATAATCCCGTGATCGCCTGCCAGGCACCCCATAGGATGGCTCCCGTGGCGATGACGTAACGGCCCCCGGTTTCGGTGAGGTAGTAGGAGATGAAGCTGAAAGCCAGTCCGCCGACGCACCACAGCAGTCCGACGAGGATGTTCTTTTTCGCTTCGGCGAGCGATGCCGCCGGCTGTCCGGCGGATTCGGAGACCGTGGATGCCGGCTCCGCAGGTGTTTCGGGCATCGGCTCGAACACCGGTTTTTCGGTCTTTTTCATGATGAATTGGATTGCTCTGGGATGCAAATATACGAAATCCCCCCCCCGAGCAAATATTTTGCGAAAAAATCCCCGCCTTATCGGGGCGGGGATCGGAGTTATGGGATTGCTGCCGGATTATTTCCAGTTGAGAATCTTGTGGAAGTCGTACTCCTCGGGATTGGCCACGTATGCCTTGGCGGCTTCGTAGTCGGCCGGGGTGATGGCGTTGAGGATGGTCTCCACCACCGACGTGAACTTGTCCGACTTGATGTCCACCAGACGGGGCGGAATCTTGCCCGTCGTGGGGTCCTGCAGGTCCTTGAGGTAGAGCGGCGAGACGTTTCCCTCCGAATCCACGTAAACCATGCAGCCCGTCTTGCCCTCGGCGAAGAGCTTGTGCACGCCGATACCCAGCTCCGAGCAGTACGTCAGGTCGTAGGCGATCGGGGTCTGGCAGCGGATCTCGTAGCCCAGTTCCACCGGACGGCTCTTGACCTTGAGACCCAGCTCCTTGAGCTTCATCTCGATCATCTCGTTGAAGATGTGCGCCTTCGACACCTTGCCCAGCTCGGGATGTCCGTGCTCGTCGTAGGTGAAGTGGATGCCGCTCTTGCGGATCTCCTCGTCCGACAGTGCGTGGAACACGCCTTCGGAAATCACGGCGGCACCGTAGTCCATGCCCATGATCTTACGCTTGATGATCGACGAAATCACCAGGTTGACGATCTTTTCGACGGTGATCTCCGTCTTGTCGAACATCTCGGGGATGACGATCATCGGGTAGTGGCATGCCTCGCCGATGCCGAATGCCAGGTGTCCGGCCGAGCGGCCCATGGCAGCCAGCACGAACCAGTTGCCGCTCGTGCGTGCGTCGACGTAGACGGCGCGGGCGATGACGGCGCCCTTGTCCTTGGCCGACTCGTAACCGAACGTCGGCGTGCCCTTCGGGAGCGGCAGGTCGTTGTCGATGGTCTTCGGCACGTGGATGTTGGCGATGGGGTATTTCTTGGCCTCGAGGAACTTGGCGATACGGTTGGCGGTCGAAGCCGTGTCGTCGCCGCCGACGGTAACGAGCAGTTTGATGTTGTTGTCGGTGAAGAACTTGAGGTTGAAGTTGTTTTCGAAATCCGAGTCCTTGGGTTTGAAACGGCTCATCTGCAGGAACGAACCTCCCTGGTTGAAGATGCCGTCGGCCATCGGGTAGTCGATGTCTACGGTGCGGGGCGAGGGATTGAACAGGCCCGTGTAGCCTTCGTGGAGGCCGATGACGCGGTAGCCCTGGCGCAGGAACGTTTTGGCGACACTGCCCACTACGGTATTCATGCCGGGAGCCGGTCCGCCGCCGGTTAGAATTGCGATTGCTTCTTTCATGATTTGAGTTTTTATGTTTTGAGAACCTTTTTTTCGGTTTCGGACGCCCAAAAGTACTGTTTTTTTTCAAACGGGCAAGAAAAAAGGAGGCCTCCTGCATGAGGGGACCTCCTTTTTGATCTCTGTAATTATAGTTTGCGCGATTACTCAACTACAGTTACGTTAATAGCCTGTTCGCCCTTGGCCCCGGAGCCAACTTCGAACTCGACCGCCTGACCTTCGTTGAGCGACTTGAAACCGTCCTTAGCGATGCCCGAGAAGTGTACGAAAATCTCTTTTCCGTTCTCCGCCGTAATGAATCCGTAGCCTTTCTTGCCATCGAACCATTTTACCTTACCTGTCATAAAAATAGAGAATTAAAGTGTTAATGTGTTCGGCAAAGTAAAATAAAAATCATTGGCTTTCAAAACTTTTTGGCATGTTTTTTCGTCTTATGCGGAAAATTCTTATCTTTGCGTAGAGAATGTTAAACCACATGGCGTTATGAACAGAAATCTGAAACTCGCGCTGGCGGCCCTTCTGGGCTTCTCCGCGGCCTGCACATCGGTGAAAAACGCTCCCAAGGAGGACACCGCGAAGTCGCAGGACGCCGACACGACGGTCGTAAAGGGATACTCCGAGTTTCCCCGCCGTGTCGTGGTCATGTACGGCGTGCGTACGCCCCGTCAGGACAGCGTCCGCAACGAGCGGCTCAAACGCCTGGAACGCGAACGCCCCGATTCGCTGCCTCCCGTGGCCGAACGCCCGCAGGAGGAGGACCCTTCGGCCGGCGGGAAATAAGCCATGTCACGCCGCCGGCTGGGGCTTCGCAAACGATTGGCCCTCAATATTTTTTCCGATCTGTATGCTTCGAAGGTGCGCGAACACCGTCTCGATACGCTTTTCTGGGAGTGCACGCTGCGCTGCAACCTTTCGTGCCGTCATTGCGGCAGCGACTGCCGGGTTGATCCCGGCGTGGCGGACATGCCGCTGGGCGATTTTCTGAAGGTGCTCGACGAGGAGGTCACGCCCCACGTCGATCCCGCCGATGTGCTGATCATCTTCTCGGGCGGCGAAGTGCTCGTCCGCGCGGATCTGGAGGAGGCGGGCGCCGAGGTCACGCGCCGCGGTTACCCGTGGGGCATGGTGACCAACGGCATGGCCCTGACCCCGGAACGCTTCGGGCGTCTGCTCGACGCGGGCCTGAAATCGGTTTCGGTGAGCCTCGACGGTTTCGAGCGTGAGCACAACTATATCCGCGGGAATCCCCGCAGTTACGACCGCGCGCTGGAGGCCGTGCGGATGATCGTGCGCGAACCCTCGCTGTCGTACGACGTGGTCACCTGCGTCACGGGGGCGATGGTTCCGCAGCTGGAGGCCTTCCGCGACATGCTCCTTTCGGAGGGGGTGCGCCACTGGCGGCTCTTCTCGATTTTCCCGATGGGGCGTGCCAAGAACGATCCGACGCTGCGGATGACCGACGCCCAGTTCCGGGAGATGCTGGAATTCATCCGCCGCACGCGGCAGGAGGGCCGGATCGAGGTCAGCTACGCCTGCGAGGGTTTTCTGGGCGGTTACGAGGCCGAGGTCCGCGACCATTTCTACCAATGTGCCGCGGGTGTCTCCGTGGCTTCGATCCGGGTCGACGGGGCCATTTCGGGGTGCACGTCGATCCGCGCCAACTACCATCAGGGAAACATCTACCGGGATCAGTTCTGGAACGTGTGGCAGAACCGCTTCGGGCCGTTCCGCGACCGCGAATGGGCGCGCAGGGGCGAATGTGCCGATTGCCGGATGTTCCGCTACTGTCAGGGCGGCGGCATGCACCTGCGTGGTGACGACGGCGAATTGCTCTACTGCCACTACCACCGGCTGTGACGTTTGCCGGGAAATCGTAGCTTGATAATGTGGTTGAGGGGATTCTTACTGCTTCTTCTGTCGTGCGCTCTTCCGGGATTCGCACAGGATCGGACTTTCGGGGTCCGAAATCAGGACGGGGACCCCGTTCCGTTTGTTTATGCCGTCTGCGAGCGCACCGGCCGGTATGCGATGTCCGACAACCGGGGCCGGATGACGCTTCGGCAAGGCGATTTTGCCGACAGCGACACACTTGTATTCCGTTCCATGTTTTACCGGCCGTTGTATGTCGGGGCCGGTCGGCTCCGAACGATGTCCGAGGTCGTTCTGACGCCCGAAACGGTGGCGATCGCCGCTGTCGGCATATTCCCTGAAAAAGATGTGGCCGCGCTGGTCCGGAAAGCGGCCATGAATTTTTTGACCCATACGGCAAAAGATTATGCGGCCCGTGTGATCTGGCTTTCTTCGGTCGAGTGCCGAGGTAAATACCGGGAATTCATGGGCTATGACGGATTGTTCGCTTCCTGCAATTTCTCGCTTGCGGCTGCCCGCTTCGATTGGAACGACAAAAACAAGCGTTATTGGTTCCCGCTGACGGTTATGAAAAGCGATCCGCTGGCTGCCAACAGCGACGAAGTGCTGGAGATACGGGGTGTGTATTCCGGCGATGCAGGCGATGTGGGCAGTCTCAAGATACGTTACCAGAACGCGGAAAACGATCCCTGGAAGTGGAAACGGTCGCTCGAAATGTATTCTCCGCTCAATCCGAGACAGGTCCGGAATTTTACGTATCGCGTCGATAGTGTTTATACTGTCGGGGAGGATGAGGTGTGGGTGATTCATTTTCAAAACAAATCGGGCACTTTTCCGCGTAAAACGCGGATTTGCGGCGAGGGATTTATCCATTGTCTCTGTGATGAGGCCCGTGTGGTGAAAGTTCAGACGGAAAATCTCGAAGATCATTACGTCGCTTTTCCGCGCACGACGGTCGCGGCTTATCCGTCGGCGACGCGCCATCGGGTCGAAGTCGATTACGCGGTTTCGAACGGCGTGCTTTATACGTCGCAAATCACGGCTCGGGTCGCGTGGGTCGATCCGGGCATTGAGTCGGGCCGGTACTACTCCTTCGGGCAGAATCGGCGGCGTAATCCGGCGGCGAACGAACTCCGGGAATATACGTCGGTGCACTTTTTCGACCCGGTCATGCTCGGCGACTCGCTGAAAAGGCTCGTCGAAAAACATGCCATTCCTCAAAATGAATACGGGTTCGTTCTGACAGCGCCTTTTGAGCGCCGACGGTGGGAGCGGATTCCCATGCCCGGTATCGATCGGCCGCGGTTGTTCCGCGAGCTCGGCGTCAACGGCCGGACGCTCTATGAGCAGGCGCAGGTGCGTGCGTTTGTTCTTCCGGTATACAATTCCTCTTTGGGCGGTCCGGAACGTCTCGGTGCGGAGGAGGGGATCTATCGCAAACGCAGATTGCAATATTATAAAATCGGCCGGGAAATCATCTATCCGACATTGTACGGAATCGACTATGAATAGAATGTTATGCGTACTGCTCTTCGCCTTGCTTTTCATTTCGGGGTGCAGCCGTTCCGACCGGGCGGATGAATACGCCGGACTGGAATACCGGGGCGGCCGGCATGTTTCGCTCACGGCCTTTGCCGATACGGATACGCTGCTCATAGCCGCCGGTCCGACATCTCTCGACGGCCGGTGGATGCTTTCAGACGGCAGATTGTTGTTTCTGGACTATTACATGGTCGGAGTCCGTGAATACGATATGCAGGGCCGTTTCATTTCCCGGCATATTTCGCGCGGCCGGGGACCCGATGAGATGCTCTCTCCGGCCTTTGTGTCTACGATAGCCGGCGATGGCGGGTTGGTCATGCTCGACAGCAGCTGGTGGATTTACGTTTACGATTCTGTGTATCGTAGAACGGCCGATCCCTATCCGTTCCTGTCCGATATTCCTCTCGACCGCGACGACTGGATGCAGCTTCTGCACAAACCCGATCCGGAGGTGAAATACATGTATGAATTCAACGCTAACGTGCGGCGCATAAAAGTCGTAGACAGTCTGTTGGTCATGCCTGTCGTTACGGAACACGTACTTTACAACGGATATGAAACCGGAGGCCAGGCCCGGAAGTTCTGGAACGAGGCCTATAATTTTATCTTTGTCGATCTGAAAAACCGGACTACGGGCCGTTTGTTCGGGTCTTATCCGCCGGTATACCGGCAGCGGAACATCCCCGTTTTCTCGGCATTCGATTTCGATACCGATGCCGCCGGGAATAATATTTACGTGGGTTATGCTGCCGATTCCCTGATTTATGTCAGGAATCTGGCCGACGGCCGGTTGCTGTACAGTTTCGGTTGTGGGGCAGAAGGTGTAAGCTCCGATTTTCCCGCTACCGGTTCTTTCCGCGAATATGAGACCGTCTACCGATCCCATTCGCAGAAATACGGATATTACACCCATCTCGTGCGGGTCGGAGATTATTCGTTCCGGAGTTATAAAAAGGAGGGGAATGCCGGGTATGGAATCCAGATTTATCGCGGTACGGAGCTGATCGGCAATGTCGTAACGGATAGTCCTCTCGAAATTATCGGTCGGCATGACGATTGGTTTTACGGCATTCTGCCTGCGGATATGGATAACGAGTCTTTCAAAATTCTGAAATTTATGTTATGAGACGTTTCCTCTTGACTGTTTTAATATTGTTTTCGATGGCTGCCGTTTATGCCGGAGAAGGAAACGCGGAGTTGATTTTCTTGGATAAGCGGATTTTTCGGGTCCCCGATGTGAAATCCGGCGATGTGGTTGAGAAAATTGTACGGATTAAAAACGTCGGAGCGGTAGATTTGAATATTTTGAATTATAAACCCTCCTGTAATTGTACGAAGGTTGAATTGCCTCAAACGCTTGGACCCGGACAAACGGGGCAGATTAGAATAATAACGAATACGGTCGGCAAACAGGGCGAAAATACGATTACGGTTTTGTTTGATGCGAACACTTCGCAACGGGATTACGTCATCCGGATTGTTTTGGACATTGTGCCCTGATCTTTCACATACGCCTTAAATACCCCCGCCGGACCAGCTCCTCGTCGTTTGCGCACGGATAGGCTTGCCCGTCGGCCATCACGTAGAGACGGTCGGCGATGCCTGTCACGTGGCGGTACATGTGGTCGGTGAGCAGGATTCCTTTTGCCATTTTTTCCTGCCGTATAAGCGTCTGGAGTGTCTCCACGTGCAGGGGTGCGATTTGCGAGAACGGTTCGTCGAGCAGGACGAACTGCGTGCGGCTCCGCAGGATGACGAAACACTCCAATATGCGCTGTTCCCCGCCCGACAACTCCCCGATGCGGCTGCCGCGCAGGGGGACGAACAGCGGAAACCATCGTTCCAGTTCCTCCCGCGACAGTCCGAAATCGCGGAGCACGCGCTCCAGCCGGAGCCATCCGGGGATGAATGCGTGCTGGGGGAGGTAGCGGACCTCCTTTTCGGTGAACCGCCCGTGCCATTTCCCGTCGATGCGCATCGAGCAGAACCCGGCCTTCAGCGCCCCCGAGAGAATCTTCATCAGACAACTCTTGCCGCACCCGTTGCGTCCGAGCACGGCCGTCACGCAGCCCGTTTCGGCGAGCAGGTAAACTCCCGAGAGGATGCTCCGTCCGCCGAACGCCAGCTCTGCGGAGTCGATTTCGAGGATATGTTTTTCAGCGGGCGGCATACAGCAGGGCGGCGGAACCGTTCAGCAAAAGGCAGCACAATCCGAAATCCACCGCACAGCTTATGCCCAGCAGAGCACGGCGGCGGATGCCGAGGTTGCGGTAATAGTAGAATTCGTCGGAATAGCGCGGCACGATCCACACGTAGAGGAAAAGCGGGTAGATCAGGGCTTTCCCCAGCAGCAATGCCGGGACGATCGGCGCTCCGTGGACCTTGGCGACCCACGCCAGGGCGAGGCTCACCGCTCCGCAGAAGAAGAGCATTGCCGAGCGGTAGAAACGGAGTATGAGCAGCAGTTTGGCGGTCATTGTCTGAAAACATGAAAGAGCCGGGATGGCCGCAAAACCGGGTTGCACCCGGTACGGTTGCGCCGCCTGGCCCGTAAAAGCGTCGTTACGACGCCAATATACGAAAAAAAGCGGCACCTTGTTCCGAAAACCGGGATTTCCCGATGCCGCCGGGGCTGACCGGGGGCTGCGAGGCTTGCAGACGGGCGGCCGTGGCTGTCCGCAGCGGGGGCTTTTGAGGCCTGACCGTAATTTTAGGAGAATGTTTTTTCGGAAATATTTTGTCTTTTCGGATTTTAGACTTATCTTTGTGCGCTCTTAAAACGATAAGGGCACTTGTTCGGGGTGTAGCGCAGTCCGGTTAGCGCGCCAGCTTCGGGAGTTGGAGGTCGCTGGTTCGAATCCAGTCTCCCCGACAAATTGTAAAAGGTTTAGAATGAGGAATCTCATTTTAAACCTTTTCTGCATATATCCCGCTCTTTATCGGCCGGGGTCCCGTTTCCGCTCTCTGATTCGGCCGGAATATGCGCATCGGTTCCGGCCGCAGGCGGAGTTGCTTCGCTTGTCGAACCGGCTGCTTCCGCAGCTTTTTCCGAAGACTCCGTCCCGTGCGGCCGTAATGGGATTCGTGCCCGCCGCCGTATCCGTTGCCTTGCCGGTTCCCGCCGCTTCTCTGCCAGGGCGGATGCGGCCAAGTGTCGAATCCGCCTGAACATCCCCGGCGATATCCTGCATCCGTATCCTGCATTTATCCCCGTCACGGTATCCGATTCCGTATTCAGTTCTTTATCCGCCCCGGCATCCTACTCTGTATCTGTTCCTGCATGCGTTTCTGCATTCGTCTCGGTATTCGATTCCGTATTTGTCCCTGCATCTGTCTCGGCCTCCGCCCCCGCATCTGTACCAGCTCCTGCTCCCGCATTGTCGTCCTCCGCTTCGACCTCCACGGTTTCGCCGTCCACTTCGAGGGCGATCGTGTAACGGTCGCGGCCCGTGTAATTGGGCAGCGCCAGCGAATCCATCGTCTGCACCCGGAACGCTGGAGCCGTCGCGCCGTGCGTGGACTGCATGTACTCGGCCAACGCCTTGTTGCGTGCGGCCATCATGCGGGCCAGCTGTCCGGCGGCTTTTTCGCGGTAGAGCGCCAGCGCCTTGTCGTCGGCCGAAAGTCCCTGCGGCGAAATTCCCCGCTGTGCCAGCAGCGAATCGGCAAAAGCCATGATCGCCGGAGTGCGAATATCGGTCTGCTGGATCTTTTCGTATTCGAGCATCGACATCGGCTGCCGGCCGGTCGTGTCGGCGCTCTTCAGATGCTCGGCATAGGCCATCCTGAGCGCGCCTGCCGCCTGCCGGGGCAGGGCGCGGCGCATGTTGACGCGCTGCGTCAGGACGATGTGCATTTCGGGTTTGTCCTGCAGCGCCTGCGCGATCTTGTCCAGCGAAGCGTACTGCTCCGACGTGAAGACGTATTGCAGCGGATCGATATTGATGTATTCTATGTTCTCCTTGTTGCCCGACAGGAACGAGAAGGGCGCCGTCACGACTTTCAGCAGGACGTTGCCGATTGCCTTCAGCACGATCTTGCGGTAGGAGAACTCCGGCGAATCGAGACTCCCCCTGACCGGAAGGTCCATCTTCACGTGTCCTTTTTTGTCTTTCAGGACATATAGTCCCAGCTTGAGCGGAATATTCATCTCGGCCTTGATCTCCCTGCGCTTTTTGTCCACTTTCGGCTCGAACATGTCGAGGTGGTTGGTGCCGTCGAGGTAACGGTCGCGGATGACGTTCTGACTGCGGAACGTGAGGTTGCCCTTGGTCAGCGGATAGGCCGTGTAGTGTTCGCAGTAGGGACCGAAGTCGCGCAGGTCGAGGTTGGTGAGCCAGAGCGTGATGTTCTGGTTGTCCATGTCTTCGAGCGTCCCTTCCCAGCGCAGCTTCGCCGAGCTGGTCTTCTGCATCCGCGCATCGACGGTCATGCTGTTGCGCTTCGAGGGGTCGAAATCGCGGCTGCGCATGCGGATTTCCGAGACGGTATATTCGAACGGGCGGTGCATCGTCAGGTCGCGCACCGAGACACGGCCGTTCGAGATTTCGAGGTCGGCGATCCGGAGCGTCGGACTCGGCGTCGCGCTTCCCGCGGCGTCGGACGCCGTGATTTCTGCCGCCGGGGCAGGAACGGCAGACGTCGTGATTTCAGCCGTCGGAGCGGGGGCTGCTTCCGGAGCGGGATTCGCTGCCGCAGAGACGGAAACGGCGGTCGGCGAAGCGGTTTCAGCCGCCGGGGATTTCATCAGAGCGGCGAGATTGTTGCCTTCGGGCGTCATTTCGAACAGCGCCGAGAGTCCCGAAACATAGATGCGGTCGAATACGAAGCGCATTTTGCCCAGATCGCCCTCGGCGAGTTTTACACCCAGCGTATCGACGCCCGCCACGGGCCGCTGCTGCCGGTCGCGCAGGGCGAAGCCCGCCAGCGAAGCCGTACCCTCGGTCGTGAGCGAAAGCAGGTGTTCCGTGTTGCCGCGCAGGCGGATGTCGGCCGACAGGCGGCCGTCCACGGCCGTGACGTCGAGCGACTGCCGGAAATAGGGCAGCGTGCCCGCCAGCGCGAAGTCCTGCAGGCGTATTCCGATGTCGAATTCCGAGCTTTCGATGTTGTAGCCTACGTCGGTCGAGAGCGAACCGCCCTCGGCGAAGTTGAGCACGGCCCCGACGTCGGTTTTCTCGCCGGAGAAATAGACGCCCGGAATGTGCAGGTTTATGTCGTTCATGCCCCACTCGGCATCGAGCGCGAGGTCCTTGTAAAAGACCCTGCCGTTGCGGATCGAGATGTCGTAAATCCCGATTTCCCACGGTTTCGACGGTTTTTCGGGCGTTGCGGCGGCAGTCGTGTCGCCCGCGAAGCGGGCTGTGATGTCATCGAAACTGAAAGCGTTGCCCCGCTGGTAGATCTTCACGTCGGGACCTGCGAACGAGATTTTTTTCACGAGCACGCGGTTCCCCAGCAACGGCCATAACCGCATGCGCATCTCGAAGCTGTCCAGTCGGAAAAACGTCGTCGAATCTTCGCTTCCGCCGATGCGGAGTCCTTCGATGCGCAGGCGTCCGGTGAAGATGTTCATCCGCAGCCGCTCCATGCGGATCGAGCGGCCGATCAGTTCGCGGTCGTGTTTCTCGATGTAGTTCTTGGCTACGGGCGAAACGGCGATCGCCGCTATGACGATCAGCACGGCCAAGACGGCGGCGGCGATCAGCGTAATTTTAATCCATTTCTTCATGGTTCTTCTGTTTGTGGTCAGTGCGGCATCCGGGAAATCCTCCGCAGCCGCCTTGTGTCGTATCGTTTTTTTCCGGTCTGCGGTTTATTCCCGCTATTCCGGGTTCCGCGGATCTTCCGCGAAGCCTTTCATCTTCCGTTCGGGCGTCCGGACGTCCGGGCGTCCGAGAACCGGCCCGAATGTTGTCGGACCGCTGTCAGACCGCTGTCGGAATGCCGTCCGAATACTGTCTGAACGCTGTCAGAATGTTGTCGGACCGCTGTCAGAATGTTGCCGGCTCCCTGTCGTATGCTTCCGGCGGCTTCGGAACCTCCGCCTGAACTCGGCCGTGGATTTTGCGATCGCGTTCGGGAATTCGCGGCGGAACTCCGGCTGTGGGTTTTGCAGTCCGCATTCCGGAACTTGCAATGGAAATTCCGGCCGTGCGGTTTCTGTCAGCGGTTATTGCCGCGTGCGGTTTCGGCCCTGCGGTTTCGGCTCCGCGGCCCCTCCCTGCGATCCCTCAGCGCGTTATCTCCTCGAAGAGATGCCCGAAGTCCTCGCCCGGCGCGGGCATGTAGACGGCGAAGCCCAGCGCCTGCGCGGCGTCAACGTTCTTCCGTCCGTCGTCGATGAAGAGCGTTTCGGCCGGTATCACGCCACTGTCAGCGATCACCTTGCGGAAAATCGCCTCCGAAGGCTTCAGTTCGTGCAGTTCGTACGAAAGGTATATCTTGTCGAAATAGTCGTCCATCGTATGCCCGTCGGCCGTAAACGCGCCGCGGATGGCGACCATCGCCGCCGGATTGTTGTTCGAAAGTACGTAGGTGCGGACGCCCGCCTCGCGCAGACGCATGATCTGCCGCAGTTTGGCGACCGGAATCCCCACCAGAAATGCGCTGTACGCCGCCGCGATTTCGGAATCGGTCACTTCGGGCCGTCCGTCCAGCCGGCGCATCTCGTCGCAGGCTTCGTGGAACGGGATGTCGCCCCGCTCCAGCCGGCCGATCATCTCGGCGGGATAGTAGGGATTGATAAGGTCGGCGACACGGGGCATCCCCAGCTCGCGGAACGCTGCGGTGCAGCGCTCGATGTCGAGGTCCACGAGGACGCCGCCGAGGTCGAATATTACGTTTTTGATCTCTTTCATAAGCTGTTGCGATTTTTGTTTTTGCGCGGCCGGCCGCCTCTTCCTCTCTGGCAGGTCGCTCCTGTTTTGCCGGCCGCCTGCTCCTGTCTTATTGGTCGGATGCTTCTATCTGCCGGCCGCTCCTTTCTCACGGGACGGCATGTTTTCATATCCGGAGTCTTCCGGCGTTTTTTGTTATTCACACCGCCTGCCGTTACGGCCGTCGTTTTGCCGGCCGTTGCATCTGCTATTCCGCCAGCCGTTTAGTCCGTCGTTGCGCCAGCCGTTCCGTCAGCCGCTTGGCTTTCGATCGTGGCAGACCGCGGGCCGTGTTATTTCTGGAATTGCATCGTGAACCTGCGGATCGGCCGCAGCACCCACATCGGCAGAGCCTTGCAGAGGGGAATCCACGCCCGGTTCCACCAGTCGGGCACGATGCAGCGGCGGCCCCGCCACAAAGCCCGCAGTCCCCGCCGCGCGCAGTTGTCGGGCGTGATAAGCACGCCGAGCCGTTTGCCGATGCGCTGCCAGCGGGGCGTCAGCCCGTAGAGGTCGGTCGCCACGCCTGCCGGACAGACCGCCGTGACGCGGATGCCGCGGTCGCGCACCTCCTTGGCAAAAGCCACCGAGAACGACCGCATGTAAGCCTTCGACGCGCTGTATAGCGCCAGCCCCGGAAACGGCATCCACAATGAGTAGGAGGACATGTTGAGAATGTGCCCCCGCACCCCGCGGCGAACCATGTCGGCGGCGTAGAGACGGCATAGCTGCGAGACGGTCAGGTCGTGCAGCAGGATGATGCGTTCGATACGCTCGGCGGGCGTCGTCAGGATGTCGCAGAACGAGAAGATGCCCGCGTTGTTTATTACCACGTCTATTTCGATCCCTTCGGCCGCAGTCCGGTCGTGCAACTCCTGTGCCGCCCCGACCCGCGCGAGGTCCATCGGCATGACCCGGACTTCGGGGAGGTGTGTGGGTGTTGCAGGGGCTTCGATTCTTCCCGCCACCGGTGTTCCTGCTGTCTGTATCCCCGCTGCCGGTATTTCGCCCCGGCCTGTTCCTGCTGCGGAAGCCCCCGCCGTACGGCGTATCTCTTCCGCCACGGCTTCGAGCGGCGCGGCATTGTTGCCGACGATCACCAGCCGGTAGCCCAGCGCCGCCAGCCGCAGGGCGTAACAGCGTCCGATGCCCGATCCGGCTCCCGTTACCAGCGCCCATGCGCTTCCCGGCCGGACTTCGCCGCGCTTCATCCGCCGGGAATGCCGTGCCGTCTCCTGCCCGGTGCGGATGCCCGGTGCCGTTCCCGTCGTCTCTTGCACGGTGCCGGTGTCCGGCGCGCCTTCGCCGGGCGTATGTCCCGATTGCTTGTCTATCGGGTGTGTGTCGTTCTTATGTTCCATGTCTACGGCAGTTTTGCCAGTTCTTCGCGGATTTTGCGCGGCAGGTCGCCGCAGTGCTTGCAGCACTTCATATCCACCGAGTACATGCGCGCGATGCAGTAGTTGCGGTGGTCGCACTCGCTGCGGGTCGCGGCGTCGCCCTCCCGAAGCTTGTTGACGAACGCAGGGTCGTTGACCAGCGCCCGCGCCATCTGCACCAGTTCGAATCCCGCGTCCAGCGCCCTGTCAATGCCTTCGCGGCTCACCAGCCCGCCCACATAGACCAGCGGACACTTCAGCTCGGCGCGGAACTTCTTGGCGTCCTCCAGAAAATAGCACTCTTCGAACGGGAACTGCCGGATCATCCACGGCCCGCACCAGCGGATGAAGTAACGCAGCCACAGCGGCGAGTAGTAGCTCATCGTGTAGATCGGAATCAGCCCCCGCATCACGGCCATCGGGGCCTTCGACACGAATCCGCCCGACAGCACGATGCCGTCCACACCGAAACGCTCGATCTCGCGGGCGATTTCGAGACTTTCGGGGATTTCGATGCCGCCCTTGAATCCGTCGTACATGTTGTGCTTCACCAACACGGCCGTCCCGGTCTGCGCCGCGGCCTCCATGACCTCCTCCAAACACATCCGCATGAAACGCATGCGGTTTTCGAGCGATCCGCCGTACTCGTCGCGGCGGCGGTTGGTGTAGGGCGAAAGGAACTGCGAAATCAGGTATCCGTGTCCGGCGTGCACCTCCACCGAGTCGAATCCCGCGTCGTGGGCCGTATGGACGGCCCGCCCGAAGTCGCGGGCCACCTGCTCGATCTCGCCGGCCCGCATGCCGCGGACCGGCGTGTAGGCGTAGAGGTTGAAGCCCGTGGACGCGCCGATCGGAATCTGCCCCGCCGTGGTCAGGTGGGTCATGTTGCCGCAGTGGCCGATCTGAATTCCCGCCGCCGCGCCTTCGCGGTGCACGGCGTCGGTGATCTCGCGCAGCCCCGGCACGATTTCGGGCCGCAGCCACAGCTGCTTGTCGAACGAAAGCCCGCTGCGGCAGACCGCCGCATAGGCCAGCGTGGTCATGCCCACGCCGCCGCGGGCCACCGATACGTGGTAATCCTTCAACTGCTGCGTCGGGCCGAAATGGCGGCCCATCGACTCGAACGCCGCCGAACGGATCGTGCGGTTGCGCAGCGTTACGGGTCCTAACTTATAGGGGGTGAAAAGCGATGACATAATCGGGTCAGTAAATGAAAGGTATGATCTTTTTGCGTCCGAGCGACGTGAATTCGTCGCCGAACTCCTTGGCGTAGCGTTTGTTGAGCGATGCGGCGCGGGGCGCGAGGTTGGCGAAGGTCCACCACGCGAACACCGCTCCGGCCCACGACCACGAAGCCACGGCGAAGCCCGTCCATTCGAGCAGTTCGCCGAAGTAGTTGGCCGACGAGACGTAGCGGAACATGCCGCCGCGCGGAATGTAGTGGCGCGTGTCGCCCGGCCGGCGCAGGTTGCGGATGATGTGGTCCGAATGGAGATTCACGGCCATTCCCGCGAGGAACATCGCCCCGCCGATATAAATATAAGGTTGCGCGAACCAGTCGGCGTAGTAGCCTTCGGGCGAGACGTAGAAGATCCACCCGCCCTGCATCAGGGCGTTGAGCGTGTTGAAGCACATGCCCATCACGACGATGCCGAGCGGCATTTTCGACGCGCCGCGCATGAGCAGCGGAAAGATGAACGCCCGTTGCAGGTAGTGGGCCTGAAAGAGCGCGAAGAGCGTCAGCGGCCCGGCTTCCCACGTTCTTTCGGAGAGCAGCCACAGCACGCACATCGCCACGAATACGGGCGACTCCATCAGCACCCAGCCGATCTTGTTGGGCACGGGCGGCCCGTATTTGGGGTTGAAGAGATAGCCGTATCCGGCTTCGAAAAAATGCAGGGCAGCGAAGACCACCAAGGCCAGCAGCGCCATGACGATCAGGAATATATCGAATGTTTGGGCCATATCGGAACGGTTTCGGTAAAACGGCATAAAGATAATAAAACTTTCCCGCTCCGACAAGTCCCCGAATGGGCCGTTTTTGTTCTTTTTGACAGTTAGGAAACGGGTTTCCTCCCGCTTTTTTTGCACTCTTTTCGCGGCCCATGACGGCTCTGCCTTCCCACCTGCCGGCTTTCTCGTTTTTCGGCGGTTCTCTTTTTTTTCTCCGGTGGCCTTTTTTGTCCCGTTGCTGTTTCCTCTTCTTCCCGCCAGCAAACTTTCTTTTTCTTCGGCGGTTCTCTTTTTCGTTCGGCAGTCTTTTTTGTCCCGCAACGGTTTTCCTCGGTGTTCTTCAGGGTAGGGGCATTCCGCCCGCCTCTTTTTCGCGGCTTGAAATATTGCAAGAGGTCTGATAAAAAAAAAGGCGGCCGCCGCTGTATGCGGAAGCCGCCTGTCAAGTTCCCGTGGCGCCCGGAAAGTGTGCGTGTCGCGGTCGTGCCCGCCGATCCCCCGAAATCGGACCGAAGCCGGAAGTGTGCTCTTTCGACCGCCGTGACGGGGCGCAGAACCGTGAAAACGAGCTGCCTGCGAGAAAGCGCCGCCTCAGGGCGCACGGGAGTTTGATGTGGTAGCCGAAACCCCGGTCTCGCCTGCCGCGGAACGGGCTGGATCGACCTTTTCCGCAATCTTTGCGACAGACTCCGGGGCGTGTCGGCGCACCGGGATAAAAACCCCTGCCGAAGCAGGGGTGCCGGAAGCGGCGGCCAGCCGGCGGCGTCCCGCCGTTGACTGAACCTCAATAAATGGGAGTCTTTCCGCCTTCCGGCTGTAATGCCGGTCCGGAAACCGGCCGGAAGTCCGGGGCGAACCCCGGACCGCCGGTCCGAATCCCCGATTCTAGTGCGTGAATACCTTGCCCTTCTGGTGCTCCATGTTGTCGTACTTGATGCGCGACGTAGTGGGGTATTCGAGCTGTTCGAACTCTGCGACGGCGTTGCGGATGTCGCCCATCAGCATGTCGGCCATGTCGCGCGACATGCCCTGACGTACCACGATGCGCATCACGACCACGTTCTCGATGTTCTTGGGCATGGTGTACGCGGGAACCATCCAGCCGCTCTGCTGCAGTTTGGCCTGCAGGTCGAAGAGCGTCCATTTGGCCTTCTTGTCGTATTCGGGATCCATCATCCAGATGAAGAGCGGATTGACGACCTCTTTCGAGTAGTTCTTGAAGCACTTCATCGTGCCGATCTGCTGGTGGCAGTACTTGGCGACGTCCATCGAGTTCTGCTGAATCTCCTTGTAGCCCTCGAATCCCAGCCGGATGAAGTTGTAGTACTGGCCCAGAATCTGCGCCGCGGGACGCGAGAAGTTCAGACCCACCTGCGTGATGTTGGCGCCGAGGTAATTGACCGAGAACGACATTTCGTCGGGCAGATACTTCTTGTCCTTCCAGACCACCCAGCCAAGGCCCGGATATACCAGACCGTATTTGTGGCCCGACGTGGAGATCGACAGCACCCATTTGAGGCGGAAGTCCCACTTCTTTTCGGGTTTGAGGAACGGCAGGATGAAACCGCCCGACGCGGCGTCCACGTGGATCGGAATTTCGTAACCCGTCTTGGCGTTGTATTCGTCGAGCGCCTTGTCCAGCCCCTCGATGTCGTCGTCCAGACCCGTCCACGTCACACCGGCTATGGGCACGATGCAGATCGTGTTTTCGTCGCACATCTCCAGCGCCTGCTTGGGATCGAGCGTGATGTGATCCAGCGTCAGGGGCACGGTGCGCAGTTCGATCTGCCACAGCTGGCAAAATTTCTCCCATACGACCTGAAATCCGGCGCTCATCACCAGATTCGGCTTGTCGAAGGGTTTGCCTGCGGCCTTGCGGCGGTTGCGCCAGCGCAGCCATGCGGCCACGCCGCCCAGCATGCAGGCTTCCGACGAACCGATGCCCAGCGCTCCGGTCTTCCACTCGGCCTTTTCGGGGGTGTTCCACAGATTGGCGACGATATTCAGGCAGCGGCCGCACATCACCGCGACACGCGGATACTCCGTCTCGTCGATATAGTTGACGTTGATCGCCTCGTTCATCAGGCGCGTGGCGTAATCATCCATGTAGGTCGTCACGAACGTCGCCAGATTGAGCCGCGGCTGCGTCTGCGGATAGGTTTCGTCCTTGACTAACTGGTAGGCGATTTCGGGCGATGTCTTGCCTTTGGGGATAAACTCCGTGGGCGCGGGATTGCGCATCTCTTCCGAACCGAAAATATCGGTCAGCGTGTCCTCGTTGGTGTGTCTTTGCTGATTCATAACGTAAATTTATTTTTGGTTTACGAGCATACGACCTTGCATGAACCGTGCCGCGTCGGAGTTGCCCGGACCTGAAATCCGGCGCGTTTTTTTCGCTCTGCAGCCTCCGGTGGCGGCCTCGAAACCCTTTCTGCTTCGTACTCAACCTGCTGCCGGGCCGGCTTCCCGCAAATGCTGCCGCTTTTTGCGTCTCTCCTGCGTCTCTCCTGCGTCTCTCCTGTTCTTCTTATTCTCCCCGTTCTCTCTTGCCTTCCTATCCTCGCCCCCCCCCCCCCCCCCTGAAAAAAGCGGGGGAATATTTGGAATCCCGGAAAAATTCGATATATTTGTGATATCAAAATAATATCACCTAAAACTTACGGATATGGAGAATGGAAATTTTGTCTACAAGGGCTGGAAATGCAATGGTTTTCTGGCTTTGACGCTGATCCTCGTCGGGTTGGCGCTGGGTGTGTGTGCGATCGTGTTCGGCGCGCAGCGTATCGACGCAGGGCTGGCGTTCGGCGTCGGGCCGGTCGTGATCGGCTCGGTCTGGTGTCTCTGCATGCTGATCTGCATGGCGGGCTTCATGCTGCTCGAACCCAACGAAGCCCGCGTCATGGTCTTCTTCGGCAAATACAAGGGCACCTTCTACGAAACGGGCTACTGGTGGGTCAATCCATTTATGTCGGCCAAGCAGATTTCGATCCGCGCCCGCAACCTGAACGTCGATCCGATCAAGGTGAACGACAAGACGGGCAATCCGATTATGATCGGTCTGGTGCTGGTGTGGAAGATCAAGCGCGACGATATCTATAAGGCGGTCTTCGAGATCGACGCTCCGACGACTGCCGGACAAACCGGGGTTTCGGCTTCGGCCCGCATGAACATCCTCGAAAATTTCGTGGGTGTGCAGAGCGACGCCGCGCTGCGTCAGGTCGCCGGCTGCTATGCTTATGACAATAACGGGGTTAAGGATGATGAATTGACGCTGCGCTCGAATAGCGAGGCGATCAACGACCAGCTCGAACACACGCTCAACGAACGCTTGGCGATGGCCGGCATCGAGGTGGTCGAAGCCCGCATCAACTATCTGGCCTATGCTCCCGAAATCGCCGCCGTGATGCTGCGCCGCCAGCAGGCCGACGCCATTATTTCGGCCCGCGAAAAGATCGTCGAGGGCGCCGTGTCGATGGTCCACATGGCCTTGGAGCGTTTGGGCAGCGAACATATCGTCGAACTGGACGAGGAGCGCAAGGCGGCGATGGTCACCAACTTGCTCGTCGTGCTCTGCGCCGACGAAGCCGCGCAGCCGGTAGTCAATGCCGGAACCCTGCACCATTGATTTAACTGCCGATGGCTAAAGAGAACAATAACAAGAGTTTCGTGCTTCGCATCGACGCCGCGACCATGGAGGCGCTCGAAGGGTGGGCGGCCGACGAGTTCCGCTCGATCAACGGGCAGCTGCAGTGGATTATCGCAGACGCCCTGCGCCGCAGCGGCCGCCTGAAAAAGCCCCGTCCCTCCGGACTCCGGTCCGGCGATTCGGCGGGTCTTTCACCGGATAATGATGCGGAAGTTAAGGCGGGTGACTCGTTTGGCGGTCGGCCGGACGATGTTGCGGGAATGCGGCCGGATGAGTCGGTTGCCGGTCGTTCGGGTGATGCCGTTTCTGCAAAACCCCCGGTTCCGCCCCGGAGCGATCATTCCGATGATATGTAAACTCATACTCTAATTGGTGTGAATAATCTGTTGAACAAAAAACGAATAGGGCAGTGCGAAAGACTCCATGACTCGCACTCGGTACGGGGCATGTCCGCTTTGCGTCCGGTTCAGGGCATGTCCGCTTTGCGTCCGGTTCAGGGCATGTCCGCTTTGCGTCCGGTGCGGAGCATGTCCGGTCTGCGTCCGGTGCGGAGTATGTCCGGTCTGCGGTATGGGCGGATTGTCTCCGGTTTGCAGGTCGTGGGCGGACTGCTGGTCTTTTTTCTCCTGCTTCGGCCCGACTGGCTGCCCCGCTGGGTCTATTGGGGTGTGCTGGCGCTGGGCGCCGCCCTCACCCTCGGCGAAATGGCGCTCGATTACCGCCGCCGTCGTCCGCGCCGGCGGTGGCGCGATGCGGGGCTGTTGCTGTTGTCGCTTTCGGTGGTCTGGATCGTCATTATGCCGCCGTTCTTTTTCTGGGGTGTATCCGACGAGAAGGAGTTGGCCCGCGCCACGCTGGGATTGGGCATCGCGACGCTCGTCGCATGCGTCGTCTGCCTGCTGCGCTGGCGGTGTTTGCGCGCCGAGGCTGAAATGCGCCTTTGGGAGCTGAAAGCCGAACGCCGAAGACGCGACATGCTTTGCGCCCGTGCCGCGGCGGAAGGAGGTGGGCGATGAGACTCCGGAGATGGTTTTATGCGATTGCTTCGGTGTTTGCGGTCGCGCTGGTGATGTTCCCGCTCAATTTTTTGTGGGTGGGGCAGTCGCCGCTGCATGCGGCGGTAAGTTCCCTGCTGTTCGGCCTGCCCGCACTGCTCTCTGCATGGACGCCCAAGGAGCGGCGCACCGGCAGGCGCAACGAATCCCGTGGGACTGCCGTGTGTGCGCAATCCCGCAGATGTGCTGGAGCCGGCATCCATGCCGCATCTGCCGGGCGTATTGACTCCGCCGCGAATGCCGGAGCCGCCATGCCAGCCGGGGGCGCAAGGTGCAGCGAATCCGCCGGTCATGCCGGCGCTGAAAGGTTCGGCGAATCCGCTGTGCATCCGGAATCCTGCGGCCGCACTGCGTCCGCGGACGGCATCGAACCCGCCCGGCGGAAATCCCTGTTGTCGAAAGCCGCGCTGGGGATCGCTTTTTGTGTGCTGGCGGCGATGCTGGCGTACGATATTGTGACCGAAGGCGTGGCCGTCGGCGTTACGAAATCGGTCGGATTCGTTCTGTTGATATTGGTTGCCGCATTGGGAAGTAGATTGGGTTACCTAAAGTTTTAGTTTATGAAAAGAATAGTCGTTTTTACGGGCGCCGGGGTGAGCGCCGACAGCGGCCTTGCCACGTTCCGCGATTCGGACGGCCTGTGGGCCGACTACCGCATCGAGGATGTCTGCACACCCGAAGCCTTGGCGCACAACCGCGCCACCGTGATCGAATTTTACAACAAACGCCGTCGCGAGATGCTCGCCGCCGAGCCGAACGCCGGGCATCGGGCCATCGCGGAGCTGGAGCGGGATTTCGAGGTCGAGGTGCTGACGCAGAATGTCGATAACCTCCACGAGCGCGCCGGATCGTCGCGGGTGACGCATCTGCACGGCGAGCTGACCCGCCTGCGTTCGTCGCGCGATTCCGGGCTGATCGTCCCGATCGAAGGGTGGGAGCAGCGGCTCGACACCACGGCTCCCGACGGGTCGCTGCTGCGGCCGCATATCGTCTTTTTCGGCGAGTCGGTGCCGATGTTCGAACGTGCGGCGGAGATCGCGCAGACGGCGGATATCATGGTCGTCGTGGGCACTTCGCTGGCGGTCTATCCTGCGGCGTCGCTGGTGCGTTACGTGCGGTCCGACATTCCGATTTACGTCGTCGATCCCGGCAATCCCGACACGGCGGGCATCCGCAATCCGCTGACCCTGATCCGCAAACGCGCTGCCGAAGGCATGCCCGAACTGGCCGCCCTGCTACGGGAACGCTATGCCGGATAGATAGGGTGTTGCTACGAAAGAGGGTGTCTGCACTGCGGCAGACACCCTCTTTTTTGTTCGTATTTCACCCGGAAGTTTCCGCAATCCGCAGTTCGCGCGGCGTGCGTCGGCCGGAGGACTATTTCAGGTCCTTGAAATAGATGTCCAGCAGCTCTTTGGCGGCGATGAACGACGAGATCTTGTCGTCCAGCACGCGCTGTTCGTATTCGGCGATGCGCGATTCGACCGCGGGATCGTGGTAGAACGAGTTGCGCAGCACTTCGTTGATCGACTCGTACATCCAGTATTTGTTCTGGCGGTTGCGGTTGTGTCGGAAGTAGCCGTTGGCCTCGATGTGGTCGAGGAACTCCTCGACGCCTTTCCATACCTCTTCCAGTCCCGTTCCGGCTACGGCCGAGCAGGTGTAGACTTTGGGCCGCCAGCCCGATTCCGGCACCGGGAAGAGCCGCAGCGCCCCCTGAAACTGGGTTTTGGCGAGTTCGGCCTTGTGGATATTTTCGCCGTCGGCCTTGGTGATTACCATGATGTCGGCCATCTCCATGATGCCGCGCTTGATGCCCTGCAGCTCGTCGCCCGCGCCCGAAATCTGCAGCAGCATGAACATGTCGACCATCGAATGTACGGCCGTTTCGGACTGTCCGACGCCCACCGTCTCGATGAAGATCACGTCGAATCCCGCGGCTTCGCACAGCACGATCGTCTCGCGCGTCTTGCGGGCCACTCCGCCCAGCGATCCCGCCGAGGGCGAAGGGCGGATGAAGACGTCGGGATTGCCCGAAATGCTCTCCATGCGGGTTTTGTCGCCGAGGATCGAGCCGCCGCTGCGTTCCGACGATGGGTCGATGGCCAGCACGGCGAGCTTGTGCCGCAGCGAGGTGACCATGTTGCCGACGGCTTCGATGAAGGTCGATTTTCCGGCTCCGGGGACGCCCGTGATGCCGATGCGGACCGATTTCCCGGCGTGCGGCAGGCAGCGCTCGATGATCTCCTGCGCCTGCGCGTAGTGCGCAGGGTTGTTGGACTCGATGAGCGTGATGGCCTGCGAAAGGGTGGTGATGTTGCCGGCGAGAATGCCCTCGACGTATTGGTCGGTCGAGAGCTTCGGCTTCTTGCGGCGCGTGAAGTAAGGGTTTACGATCGGCTGATCTTCAACGCCTTCGGTGACGTTCAGAGCCGTGTCGTGGTGCATGTCGGCGTACTCTTTTTCGTAATGGTTTATCTTGGTGAAAGACATGTTGTTATTTGCTTGATTTCTCGATGATTTCGGGTGTCAGTTGAAGTGAATTTCCCTGCCAGAGCGCCCTGTTTTTGGAATCGACCAGCACCCCGAACGGAACGTACTGCACGCCGAACGCCGTGAAGATCTTGCCTCCGGCGTCTATTGCCACGGAGATTTGCGGCGATAGGTAGGGTCTGAGCAGGGGGCCTATTTTGTCCTCTTTTTCCTGCGTTATGACAACCACGCGCAGTTTGGTACCCAATTTGTCCGTCATCGCCCGGAGCTGTTTGAGCGACGTGATGCAGGCCGCGTTCGACGACTGGAAGAACTCGACGTAGGTCAGCCGCGGCGTGGCCGCGGGTTTCTGTCCGTCGAGCCATGCCGGGACTTTCAGTTCGGGCACACGCTCGCCCAGAGCGATATTCTGCGCGTCGGCCGCCGCAAAAGGCAGCAGGGCCGCGAAGAGTAAAATAAGCAGTACTTTCTTCATAAGAGCGGACTTATTTTTAGCGAAGATAACAATTATTTGCCACATAGACGAAATTTTTTACTTGGACTTATGAAAATCGGATTCGACGACACCCCGGCCGCACCTGCCGGAACCTATTCCCAACACCTTGCCAGACTTTTGGCCGAGTATGCCCCGGAGCATGAATATATCATTGACGGAAAGCGCTGTAAGGAGTTCGACCTCTACCACGGCTTCCGGCCCGGACTTCCCTTTCCGGTGCTGCTGCGCCGCATACCGTGCGTCATGACGGTCCACAACCTCAATTTCCTGCGCTACCCGCATCTCTATTCGCTGGGCGAGCGGCTGGTGCTGCTGCGCCTATACCGGCGGATGCTGCGTTCGGCCAGCCGGGTGATTACGGTCAACCGCGACGCGCGGGAGGAACTTTCGGACCGGCTGCGGATCGACCCCGGCAGGATCGAGGTCGTGATGCCGCTCGCGGCGCGTATGCCGCAGAATCCGCCCGACGGCGCCGAGCTGGAAGGCGTGCGGCGCAAATATGCTCTGCCGCGCGATTTCGTGCTGATGCTGGGGACGGTCGAGCCGCGCCACAATCAGGAGGTGCTGTTCGAGGCGCTGGCCCTGCTCCGGGAGCGGGAGCGCGAGATGCTCGAAACGAGAGGGGCGGAGATGCCGGCGGCAGCGGAACGGACTGAGGTGCGGGCTGCGGAGCGAACCGGGGCGCAAGCCGGAGCGGAAACCGGGATGGAAACCGGGGCGCGGACCGGGGAACAACCTGCAGGAGGTGCTGCGGAGCGAACCGGGGAGCGGGCAGCCGGACGGAATGCGGAATCGGCTGCGGATGCGAGGGCTTTTGCGGAGACTGTTGCGCGATCCGTGCGGGAGCCGGACGGCGGCGGGGACCTGAAGCCTGAAAATGCAGGCTGGCGGGACAGTGTGGCGTCGGACGGCGTCGGAGGGTACGGCGACGTGGAAGCCGGGGCCGGGTTGGCGATGTGCGGCGTCGGTGAGGACACTCCGGATGCGAACCGGAATACGGTCGCGGAGTTCGCCCCTGCCGGTCGGGAGCGTGTCCGCCCGGCGGACGGGACCGCTCGGAGCGGCGGCGCCGGAACCGACGGAACCGACGAAACCGCCGGAGTCGTTGGAGTCGGCGAAGCCATTGGGGCCGCGGACCGCGGTGCCGACATGTCGGTCGGAGGTGTCTGCCGCAGTGCCCGTACATCCGTCGGAGATGCGGGCCGCGACGTCGGTGTGTCCGTTGCGGATGCGGGGCGCAGTGACGCCGCCGTTGCCGCAGGGCGGCGGGGCGGCGCCGAAACCGCCGGCCGACCCCCGCTGCCGCAGCGCGTCGGAGTTGTGGTGTGCGGCCGCCGTACGGCCTATGCCGACTTCCTGCTGGGCTATGCCCGTGAGCGCCACATGGCCGCGCGGGTGGATTTCATCTACGAACTTTCGCCCGAAGACCTGCCGGCGCTGTTCCGGCTGGCCCGGACTTTCGTCTACCTGCCCGACGCCGAAATCGAGGCTTCGATCGTGCCCGTGGTCGAAGCGCTGAGGGCCGGGCTGCCGATGGTGCTGAGCGATACGCGGCTCAACCGCGAAGCGGCCGGAGACGCCGCCGTTTACGTCGATCCCGAAGCGGTGGGGGAGGTCGCCGCGGCATTGGAAAACGTGCTCTGGGACGAGACCTTCCGCAGCGAAATGCGCCGGCGCGAAGGCCGCCGCGCCGAGCTTTTTTCGGAATACGCCGTCGCCCGCCGTCTGATCGACATTTACAGTTCGTTGTGAAGCGCGCGGCCGGTCCGAAAAGAGACAGATATTCCGAAAAAAATACGATAAAAGGCTTGGGTATTTCGAATTTAATGCCCTATCTTTGTGTTCGTTTTGTAACAGTGCCTTGAAATGACACGGAACATCCACTAACTTAAATTAATATTTTGCTATGAAAGTTTCTCATATCGAGCATCTTGGCATCGCAGTGAAGAGCCTCGATGAAGCAATTCCCTATTGGGAGAACGTTTTGGGCCTGAAGTGCTATGCCGTCGAAGAGGTCGCAGACCAGAAGGTCCGCACGGCGTTCTTCATGCTCGGTCAGACCAAGATCGAACTGCTGGAGCCTACTTCGGAGGAGTCTACCATCGCCAAGTACATCGAAAACCGCGGTGTCGGCATTCATCACATGGCGCTCGCCTGCGAGAATATCGAGGAGCAGCTCGCCGACGCCGAGGCCAAGGGCATCCGCCTGATCGACAAAACCCCGCGCAAGGGCGCCGAGGGCATGACCATCGCCTTCCTGCACCCCAAATCGACGCAGGGCATCCTCACCGAGCTTTGCGAGAATAAGAACAAATAGTGTAAAAAGGAATATTACGGAATCTCCGAATTCCGCCAAAGGCGGAACAGAAATCCCTCCCAAGGGAGGAATTTAGGGTGGGTCAGACCTGTAACGCGGCAGCAGGCCGCGGGCGATACCTGCCGGGGAATTCCGGGGTTCGGGAAAATTACAAACCTACATACTTATGAGTGAAATTCAAAACAAAATCAACCAGCTCATCGAGAACCGTGCCACCGCACGTCTCGGAGGCGGTCAGAAGCGTATCGACGCCCAGCATGCCAAGGGCAAGTTCACGGCCCGCGAGCGTATCCAGATGCTGCTCGACGAAGGCTCCTTCGAGGAGTTCGACATGTTCGTGACGCACCGCTGCTATGATTTCGGCATGGACAAGAGCCACACCTTCGGCGACGGCGTCGTGACGGGGTACGGTACGATTGACGGACGTCTGGTCTATGTCTTCGCACAGGACTTTACGGTAACGGCGGGTTCGCTGTCACTGTCGATGTCGGACAAGATCTGCAAGGTGATGGACATGGCGCTGCGCAACGGCGCGCCCTGCATCGGCATCAACGATTCGGGCGGCGCCCGAATTCAGGAGGGTGTCAACGCGCTGGCCGGCTACGCCAATATTTTCCAGCGCAACGTGATGTCGTCGGGCGTGATTCCGCAGATTTCGGCCATCTTCGGTCCCTGCGCCGGCGGCGCCGTCTATTCGCCCGCGCTGACCGACTTCATCATCATGAAGAAGGAGACGTCGAACATGTTCCTCACGGGCCCGAAGGTCGTGAAGACCGTGACGGGCGAGGACGTGACGCAGGAGCAGCTGGGAGGCGCCACGATGCACACCACCAAATCGGGCGTGGCGCAGTTCGCCGTAGATACCGAGGAGGAGGGCATCGCGCTGATCCGCAAGCTCATTTCCTATATGCCGCAGAACAACATGGAGGACGCTCCTCTGGCGGTCTGCACCGACAAGATCACCCGTCTGGAGGATTCGCTCAACGAGATCGTTCCTGACAGCGCCAACAAGCCCTACGACATGTCGGAGGTCATCAAGGCGATCGTCGACAACGGCGAGTATCTGGAGTCCGCTCCCGGCTACGCCAAGAACATCATCACCTGCTTCGCCCGTTTCAACGGCCAGAGCGTGGGTATCGTCGCCAACCAGCCCAAGTTCATGGCCGGCGTGCTCGATATCAACGCCAGCCGCAAGGCCGCGCGCTTCATCCGTTTCTGCGACGCGTTCAACATTCCGATCGTGACCCTCGTGGACGTTCCGGGCTTCCTGCCGGGTACGACGCAGGAGTACGGCGGCGTCATCACCCACGGCGCGAAACTGCTCTTCGCATACTGCGAGGCTACGGTGCCCAAGGTTACCGTTACGCTGCGCAAGGCTTACGGCGGCGCCTATATCGTGATGTCGTCGAAGCATATCCGCGGCGACATCAACTACGCATGGCCGACGGCCGAGATCGCCGTGATGGGCGCCAGCGGCGCCGTCGAGGTGCTCTACGGCAAGGAGCTGAAGGAGCTGGCCGACAAACCGGAGGAGAAGTCGAAGTTCATCGCCGAGAAGGAGCAGGAGTACAACGACAAGTTCTCCAACCCCTACAACGCCGCCCGCTACGGCTATATCGACGACGTGATCGAGCCGCGCAACACGCGCTTCCGCGTCATCCGCGCCCTGCAGTCGTTGGCTACCAAACGCCTGCAGAACCCGGCCAAGAAACACTCTAACATTCCGTTGTAGTATGAAGCGTGCGATTTTAACAGCAGGATTGCTCTCCGCGGCTCTGGCTGCTTCGGCCAAAGGCGCCGATACGATCCTCGACAAGGACCCCGTCGGCATCTACGTTACGATCGTTTCGGTGGTGACGGTGCTTTCGGCGCTGATCGTCCTCTTTCTGCTGATCCAGCTTTTCGCCAAAGTCATGGTGAAGAGCGCGCAGAAGAAGGCCGCCAAGTCGAAGACCCGCGGCATGCTGGTCGACGACATGAAGGTCTCGGTGCCTGCGGGCTGCGACAGCGTGGTCAACGGCGAGATCATCGCCGCCATCGCGCTGGCCGTGAAGCTCAACAAGGCCGAGATGCACGACCGTGAGAGCGACGTGATTACTATCAACAAGGTGGCGCGCGTCTACTCGCCGTGGAGCTCGAAAATCCACGGTCTGACCCCGATGCCCGAACGAATCAGAAAATAAATTTAGAGAGCGCTCCGCAAGCCGTCCGAAATCCGCTTTCCGCCGCAGGCATGCCGGCCCCGCCGGGGCGGTCCCGATCGGTGCGAACGCCGGAACCGGGACTGCGGTCCGGAACCGGAAGACGGCGCGGAATTAAACAAACGAATTTTATGAAAGAATACAATTTCAAAATCAACGGTAACGACTACACCGTCGGCATCGAGATTCTCAACGACACCGAGGCCGATGTGATCGTCAACGGCGCCTCCTATTCGGTCGAGGTGCTCGACACGACCGTGAAACCCAGCGTGGCGGCCAAACCTCAGGTGGCGGCCGTTCCCGCTTCGCATCCCGTGCAGCCTTCGACCGTTCCGGTTACGAAGCCTGCCGCAGCGGCTCCCGCGGCTGCAGGCGAGTCGCCCGTGAAAAGCCCGCTGCCGGGCGTCATCCTCGACATCCGGATCAAGGAGGGCGACACGGTGGCCGTCGGCCAGACGCTGGTGGTGCTCGAAGCCATGAAGATGGAGAACAATATCGACAGCGACCGTGCGGGCGTTGTCAAGTCGATCAAAGTCAACCGCGGCGACTCCGTGCTGGAGGGCGACGTGCTCATAACTCTCGGATAGGCGTATGTTAGACTTCCTTTCATCGTCGTTCCTCGGCGAAAGCGTATCCAAGTTCGTGCACGAGACGGGATTTGCGCAGCTCTTCCTGCAGGAGGGCGGCTACAAGTACCTCATCATGATCGCCGTGGGGTGCTTCTTCCTCTATCTCGCCATCAAACACAAGTTCGAGCCTATGCTTCTGGTGCCGATCGGTTTCGGTATCATCATCGGCAATATCCCGATGGTGACCGGCCACGGAATCGGCATCTATGAGGAAGGCTCGGTGCTCAACTACCTCTATTTCGGCGTCCGTTACGGCGTCTACCCGCCGCTGATCTTCCTCGGCGTGGGCGCCATGACCGACTTCTCGTCGCTGATTTCGAACCCCAAGCTGATGCTTATCGGCGCTGCGGCGCAGATCGGTATCTTCGCGGCCTACATGGGCGCTCTGGCGCTCGGATTCCCGGCCAACGAGGCCGGTTCGATCGCCATCATCGGCGGTGCCGACGGTCCTACGGCCATCTTCCTGACGAGCCGTCTGGCTCCGGAGTACATGGGCGCCATCGCTATCTGCGCCTATTCGTACATGGCCCTCGTACCGGTGATCCAGCCGCCCGTGATGCGTCTGCTGACCTCGTCGCGCGAACGCCTTATCAAGATGCGTCCGCCGCGTGCCGTCTCCTCCACCGAGAAGATTCTCTTCCCGATCATCGGCTTCCTGCTGACGACGTTTGTCGTGCCCGATGCGATTCCGCTGCTGGGTATGCTCTTCTTGGGCAACCTTCTGAAAGAGTCGGGCGTGGTGAAGCGTCTGGCCACCACGGCCAGCAACCAGCTGATCGACATCATGACGATCCTGATCGGCATCACGGTGGGAGCTTCGACGCAGGCGTCGGTCTTCCTGACTCCCAAGACGCTGGGTATCTTCGTGCTGGGCGCATGCTCGTTCTTCATCGCCACGATGGGCGGCGTGCTGTTCGTCAAGTTGATGAACCTCTTCCTGAAGGAGGGCAACAAGATCAACCCGCTGATCGGCAATGCGGGCGTTTCGGCCGTTCCGGCCGCCGCGCGCGTGTCGCAGGATATGGGTATCCGCTACGACCGTTCGAACTACCTGCTGATGCACGCCATGGGTCCCAATGTGGCCGGTGTGGTCGGCTCGGCGGTCGCCGCAGGTATTCTGCTCTCGTTCCTCGGATAGGGGATTTCGATATTGACAGGGACGGCTTCGGGGCCGTCCGGTGTAAAGAGGGTTTCGGGTTGCCGAAGCCCTCTTTTCGTGCGACAAGGCGGAGTCGGAGTTTCGGTGTGCGGGGGCCGGAGTTTTCGGTGTTCGTGGCCGGAGTTTTCGGTGTGAGGGCCGGGGGTGCGGGACGGAGTTCGCAGATGCCGGGGGAGGCGGGTGCGGTTGGAGTTGGAGTTAGGGTTGCAATTGGGGGGGGCGCGGTTGTGGTTGTGGGGGATGTGCGGGCGACGGACTTGCAATTTCTCCTTTGTATGTTTTCGCTGTTTTTCGTATTTTTGCAAACTGAAAAAACGTTTTTATGAACCGGGTGAAGTGGATATTGCTGGGGGTATGTCTCTTCGGGATGCTGATCGGGGCGGCCGTGGCGTATTCCGGTTATGTGAAAAAGCGGCTGGATACCGATGGGGCGGAGACCCGTGCGGTGCTCACCGCGAGTTTTTCGCGGACCGAATATGTCGGATACCGGCCCGGATACCGGGGGCGGATGCACCGCAGTTTCCGGGAAAAGCGCACCGTCTATTATTTCAGATACCGGTTCAGGGTGGACGGGACCGATTATACCGGCAAGGTCCGCAAAACGGAAAATCTCATGACGGCCCGCATCGGCGATTCGGTGGTCGTGCGTTATCTGCCGGACGATCCCGACGTACATCGCTTGGTCCGCAGCGAAGACAGCAAATACAGGGTGATCCGTCCCCGCCCGCGCAGCCGTGCCCGCCATTCGGCGTCCTGACCCGTCCCCGTTTCCATTGCCGTGTCCGCCGTTCGGTGTTCTGACCGGCTGGCGGGGCCGCCGCTCCGGCCTTCGGTGCGTTCGCGGCATGCTTTTTTAGCTGTTGCCGGGACTTTAATTGCCTTAAAATAAGAATTTTTCGGCGATTGTTCAAGTTTTTTATTTTTCGGATTTATTTGTTTTTGCAGTTCGGAAACTTTTTCGTACCTTTGCGCACCCGCTTTCGTGCGGGAAACGGATTACAATAAGTTAAATTAAACGTAAAACAAAGTGGATTCATTAAGCTACAAGACTATCTCGGCCAATGCATCGACGGTGACCAAGGAATGGATCGTCATCGACGCTACGAACGAGGTATTGGGACGTCTTGCATCGCAGATCGCGAAGATCC
>OJQL01000675.1_pt1 | contig 34785 bp, 27 predicted proteins | sample 1598731 | NCBI WGS metagenome assembly OJQL01 (sample SAMN03922510, study PRJEB24848) | human gut metagenome | isolation source: stool sample | host: Homo sapiens | place: Germany | collected 2010-02
CCGACGAAGATGATGAACTCCTTATCCTGGATCTCCAGGTTGAAGTCGGTAACAGCAGGAGCAGTAGCGCCCGGATAGATCTTGTAGATGTGCTGGCAGCTAATCGAAGCCATAGGTCATTGCCTCCATTAAAATTTTTCTATGTTACGGCACCTTGACGGTGCACGCTCTCGTTGGTATTATAATAACAGATAACTTTGTGATATAAAATAGCATTTTATTGATTTGAGGTGTCAGATATTGCTTTATGATTGGACAAGTACCGCAGCCCTTGGCGTGGTGCGGGATATCCAGCCCAAAGAACCCCTGACCCTGACCGGCGAGGGGCTGTGGGTCTGCCTGGTCTCCAGCGGCAGATGCACTGCCAGCCTGACCGATGTCTCGCCCTCCCCGGCGGGCAGCGCACTGATCCTGCCGCCCCAGAGTGCGGCGGCGGGCCATCTGGTGCTGAGCCGTGCCCCGTTGACCCTGACCCCGGAAGGGGAGAGCCACCTGCTCTGCATCCAGCTGACCGGGCAGGCGGCGGTGCAGTTCCTTGCCGGGCTGACGGAGCTGCCGTTCCTAGCCCGGGGCGAGACCTGCCCCGCCGCCGCAGAGCTGCTGGGCCGCCTTGCCGCCGAGGCCGACACGCCCCGCAGCCGGGCTGCCAGCCAGCTGGCCTTTGCCCTGCTCTGTGAGCTTGCGGGGGCCGACAGCGCCGCCCCGCCTCTGCCGCCGCTGGTGGAGGCCGCCATTGAGGATATCCGCCAGAACTACGCTGGCCTGTATGGCGTGGAGGAGCTCAGTGAGCGGCTGGGAGTCTCCAAGAGCCACCTTGTCCGCACCTTTACCGCCGCCGTAGGGGTGCCCCCGGGGCGCTACCTGACCACCGTGCGGGTAGAAGCTGCCATGCGGCTGCTCCTGCACCGGGAATACACGCTGGATGTCATTGCCAGTCTGTGCGGTTTCTCAGGGGCCAACTACCTGTGCCGGGTGTTCAAAAAAGAGACCGGCCAATCCCCCGCACAGTGGCGGGCCTTGGCCGGTCAGACAGCGCGGCCCCTCAGCCCGGCGGAAAGCCAGCGGGAGCAGGCACTGTATATTTAAAATGTTCAGGAGCCGGGGCAGCACCCGGCTCTTTTCCGTGGAGGCGCTCAGCCGCGCACAGACTGCGGGCGCTTGAGCAGGAACACCGTCAGGGCCAGCGTGATGGCCTCGGCGGCGGGGAAGGCTGACCACACACCGTTCATGCCGAACAGGGCGCTCAGGATCAGCGAGCAGGTGACGATGGCGGCCACGCCCCGGCTGACCGAGGTGATGGTGGCCTCGGTGGGGCGGTTGACCGCACCCAGATAGCCCGCCGCAACAATATTGCAGCCTGCAAAGAAGTAGCCCAGGAAGTAGATGCGCATACCGCTGTGGGCATATTCGGCCATCAGCGCAGAGCTCTCGCTGTTGAAGAGGGCAACAAAGGTATCGGTAAAGCCAAACACGGCACCGTACAACACCGCCGCCAGCGCCAGCGCGGTGCCGCAGCCCAGCAGAAGCAGCCTTTTTGCTCCGGCCATCTCATTTTTGCCGTAGCACTGGCTGATCAGCGGCTGGGCACCCTGGGCCACGCCGTTGAAGATGGCTGTTGCCACCAGCGCAAAGTTTGCCACCACGCCGTAAGCGGCCACGCCCACGTTGCCCGCCAGCCGGAGCAGCAGGAAGTTGAACACGGTGGTGGTCACGGCAGAGGAGAGCTCCCCGACAAAACCGGAGATGCCCAGCTGGCAGCTCTGCACCAGCAGCCGGGCCGAGGGAGCCTGCCGGACAAAGGTGAGCGTGTTGCTCTTTTGAAAAAAGTGGCGGCTGCAGATGGCGATGCTGAGCACCGGCGAGATGGCGGTTGCCAGCGCCGCGCCGGGCAGGCCCAGCCCCATGGGGAAGATGAAGATGTAATCGAACACCACATTGAACAGGCTGCCGCTCAGGGTGGCCACCATGGCAAGGGACGGGTCGCCGTCGTTGCGGACGAAGGCCGAGAAGATGTAGTTGCACATGAAGAAGGGCGTGAACAGCAGGAAGATGCGGGTGTAGTTCAGGCCCAGCGCCACGATGTCTGCATCGCCGCCCATGAGCTGCAGGAGCGTGCCCGGGCAGAACGCGCCCGCCAGCATGAACGGGATGGCGATCAGGCAGGCGCAGAGGATGGCGTTGGAAAAATACCGCTGCGCCCGCGCCTCGCCCTGTGCCTGCAGGATGGCGTACCGGGTGGCCGCACCCAGGCCGATCATCGAGCCGAAGGCAAAGATCAGGTTGTACATGGGCAGGCAGAGGTTCAGCAGGGTCACGCCGTCGGTGCCCGCCGCCTGGGCGATGAAATAGGTGTCGGCCAGAATATAGCACGATGTGCCGATCAGACCGAAAATATTCTGCGACACATACTGGAAGAACTGCTTTGTCAGGTTCATGGATGTTTCCTTTCCGCAGGGAGAATAGGGGAGTGAAACGTAAAAACGACTACTATATCATAAAACTTGGCATATGTCAACGAAAAAACGAGGAAACACGCCATCATTTCCCAAACGGAACACTTCTCCCCGGGGAGATGCCGCTATCCGAAAATGCTATACAAACACTGTCGCTTTTGTGCAACTTGCCAAAGATGCTTTGGGGTTGTTGACAAAAAAAAAAAAAAAGTTTTATGATTTTTGTGTAAGATGCCACGTTGAAACAGAAAAATCGGCAAACCAGTCGAAAGGCTGCGACGCAAAGCTAAAGGGCCTGTAATATGGCAGCCAGCTGCACTTTCTCAACCATACCGCACATGGGCATCACCTCAAGGGGCGGTAGATTCCCAAAGTACAAAATGCAGAGCGTTGTACCAGCCATTTGGCCGGTGCGGCGCTCTTTTTGCTTTGTGCAGGCATGGTTATATTTTGGGAGTAACTCATAAAAGGAGGATTTTTATGAAAAAGCGGTTCGTCAGCTTGTTGGTTGCAGCATGTATGATATTTGCACTGTTGCCAGTGAGCGCAATTACAGCGTTTGCAAAAGAACCAGTGCTAACTGGTTATTGTGGTGCTGACAGCTCCTACCCTAGTCAGACGTATAACTATTCTGTGGAGTATAAAAACATAGAACGTACCTTTACTGGAACATATTACAGTAATGCTATTTGGACATTGACACCGAATGGTGAAAATACCTATAAGCTTACGATTTCTGGTACTGGTGCAATGGGAGATTTAAAAGGCTGGGCCTTTGGAAACCCTTGGAATTTTGAATTGATTCAAAAGCTAAAAGTAGCAGTCGATGACGTGTATTATGCAGTTACAGAGCTTGAAATCGCCGATGGTATTACTGAAATCGGTGCACATGCCTTTGAAGCTCACAGAGCAATCACGCATGTTGCTTTACCGCAGAGTGTAACGAAAATTGGAGAGAAATCTTTTAACTACTGCACGGGAATGCAATCGATTGAGCTCTCTAACAATCTGGAAGAGATTGGTTCGACCGCTCTTAGCGATACTGCTTTGACCTCTATTGAACTTCCGGAATCCTTAAAAAAATTCAAAAAGGTGCTTTTTCCGGCTGTAAGTCACTTGCGGGAGATTTGAAAATCCCCAGTAATGTGACTGTAATTGGAAATTCTGCTTTTGCAAATGATATTGCGTTGACAGGAACTCTGACAATTGGCAATTCAGTACAGACGATCGGAGATTCTGCATTTTCTGGATGCAAGTTTACCGGAAAGCTGACAATTCCTGATTCTGTTATTTCCATCGGCGACAGTGCTTTTACAAATAACAAGTTTAGCGAAATTTCGCTGGGTAGGAATCTTGAAAAAATTGGTGGAAGTGCTTTTAATACATCGGGCACCTATACTGGCCAACTGAATATTCCAGATAGCGTAAAAGAAATTGGAAAATCAGCTTTTAACGGCATGGGCTTTACAAGTATTCGACTTGGAAAGTCAGTAAGCAGTATTGCAGATACAGCATTTCAAAATTGTACAAGCATTCATTCACTGGATATTTCGAGCATTGGTAGCGCTGATTATGGTACGAATGTATTTAAGAGCCTGAAGAACCCCAATACTATTTATGTAAATAGTGAAGAACAGAAAAATACGATTACCAATCAAATCACGGAGAATCGTTCTGTATTCGCTATCACGAATGGTGGAGTTTTTGCAGAAAATACCACATTTGAAGAAGGTAAGCTGGCTACTCCCGAAAAGGCCGGTTACACCTTTGCCGGCTGGTATGATAATGCCGGACTGACGGGTGAAGCAGTAACGACCCCTAAAACTGGTAAGACTTATTATGCTAAGTGGGAAAAGAACAATTACACTGTGACCTTTAACAACAATGGGCATGATAAAAAGCCTGCTGACAAAACTGTTGAATACGGTGACTCTGTTCCTAGCCTGCCTGAGTTGCACGACAGTACCAACGAATGGGTATTTGATGGCTGGTATATGGATGCAAACTTCGCAACCAAATATAATAATCAGGCCATCACTGGTAATACAACTCTTTATGCGAAGTGGCATGAATATCAGAATACCTCTTTGACTGCAAAAGTTTCCAAGAGTAACTATCTGGTCAACACCCCTGCTGATGTGAATGTTACTGTTACTCCCGGCGATGATATTAAAGATCTCAAGCAAAATGTGAACAATATCAAGATTTCGCTGACCTACGATGATGATGTTACCAGTGTGATGCTGAACGGCAAGGAACTGACCGAGAAAGAATACACCATTTCCGAGTTGATGGGCCAGAATCGCAAGCTGGATGTAACCTATGGCAAGGCCGGTACGCATACCTTTGGTATTGTCCTGAAAAATGGGGACAAGATTGTGAGTGAGTGCAGCACGGATATCGTTGTTGTCGAAAAGGCCGCCGAACTGACCCCTGCAACCAAGCTCTACACCCTGACCGTCAAGAACGCTGATGTTACCATTCAGAATGGTGACGAAGAGATCAAGGCTGAGAAGAACGACAAGGGCGAGCTGATCGCCAAAGTGCCCGAAAAAGCTGACGTGACCGTGACCTACACCAGCCAGAGCGATGCCGTTGCATTTGACCAGTGGACGATTACCACCGATGAAACGCTGGATGTGGATGTCAAGAACAACCCCCTGAAGTTCCAGATGCCTGCCGGTGGCGTGACCATCGAAGCCATGACAAAGGATGCCTCCATTGAGGAGGACGAGCCCAACATTCTGGGCACCGCCGCCGTGGTCGGTACTGCCGCTGCTGGCACCGCCATTCTGGCATGGCAGGGCTACCAGCTGGGCACGGAGCTGTACCTGAAAACCGCTCTGCCTGCTGGTACTGCCATCCCCACAAACCGTGCCGAGCTGGCCCTGCTGGTGTGGAACCATGCCGGTAAGCCCGCACCCGCCGCAGTTCTGCCCGCCGATGCCACCGATACCCAGAAGGCCATTGCCTGGGCTGTGGAGAACGATTTGCTCAAGGCCGCAAAGGACAACGGCGAGACCTATGTGGATACCGATTCCGTGAGCCGTGTCGAAGTGATCCGCGTGTGGAATAAGGCACAGGAAAAGTAAACCCCACCGTCATCCCTTCGGGATGCCACCGCCCCTAATAGGGGCGGCCTTGGCAAAAAGGTGAAACTATCCGCCATGCCAAGGGCCCCCCTATTAGCGGGGGCTGTCGCTGAAAGCGACTGGGGGGTTGCCCCCATAACCGAACCATTCTCTATTCCCAAATAACCTGTGGAAGCGCCCTGCCGGGGAACCGGTGGGGCGCTTCTGCATAGGGGCGGGAGCCGAAACCGCCGCTTTTTCCGCTCTAGCGCCGTGGTTTTTATTGACAAGCTCCCGGCTTGCTATTATAATAGAACAGTCATAATAGCATTCGTGCGCGGCTTTGCGGCTGCGTCAATCCAATAGACAAGGAGAAGATCCAAAATGGCACAAGAAATCAAGATGTCCGCTTCCGGCCTGAAGGCGATGCAGGACGAACTGGAATACCTCAAGACGGTCCGCCGCAAGGAACTGGCCGAGGAGATCAAGGAAGCCCGCAGCCACGGCGACCTTTCTGAGAACAGCGAGTACGATGAAGCCAAGAACACCCAGGGTCTGGTGGAGAACCGCATCACCGAGCTGGAGCAGATGGTCAAGAACGCTGTGATCATCGACGAGAGCGAGCTGAGCGTGGACAGCGTTGCTGTTGGCACCCACGTTTCCATCAAGATGATCGGCGATGATGAGGCCGAGGAGTACGATATCGTTGGCCGCACCGAGGCTGACCCCATCAACGGCAAGATCAGCGACGAGAGCCCGGTGGGCCACGCTCTGCTGGGCAAGGCCGTGGGCGAGAAGGCTGAGGTCCTGCTGCCCTCCGGCCAGACCGTCGAGTACGAAGTGCTGGCCATCACCCACGCCGCAAACTGAGCCTGAACGGGAGGAAACCATGGAAGAGCAAAAGAGAAACCCCGCTCAGGGCCTGTCTGAGAGCGAGCAGGTGCAGGTGCGCCGCCAGAAGCTGGCCGACCTGCAGGCTGCCGGAAACGACCCCTTCACCCTGACCAAGTTCCCGCAGGACGCATACTCTGCCGACCTGAAGGAAGAGTTCAAGGATCTGCCCAACGAGACCGACAGCGGCAAGCAGGTCGCGCTGGCCGGCCGTATGATGTCCAAGCGCGTGATGGGCAAGGCGAGCTTTGCCCACCTGCGCGATGACAAGGGCGATATCCAGCTGTATGTCCGCCGCGACGAGCTGGGCGAGGAGGCCTATGCTGCCTTCAAGAAGCTGGACGTGGGCGATATCATCGGTGTCAAGGGCGAGGTGTTCCGCACCAAGACCGGCGAGCTGAGTGTTCGTGCCACCGAGCTGACCCTGCTGGCCAAGAGCCTGCGCCCCCTGCCCGAGAAGTTCCACGGCCTGACCGATACCGAGATGCGTTACCGTCAGCGCTATGTGGACCTGATCGCCAACCCCGAGGTGAAGGATACCTTCGTCAAGCGCAGCCAGATCCTGAAAGAGATCCGCGCCTATCTGGACGAGAAGGGCTTCCTGGAGGTGGATACCCCCATCCTGACCCCCTTTGAGATCGGTGCCTCTGCCCGCCCCTTCTACACCCACCACAACAGCCTGAACATGGACATGGTGCTGCGCATTGAGACTGAGCTGTACCTCAAGCGCCTGATCGTGGGCGGCATGGACCGCGTGTATGAGGTTGGCCGCATCTTCCGCAACGAGGGCATGGACCCCAAGCACAACCCCGAATTCACCAGCATCGAGCTGTATCAGGCCTTCACCGATTTCCACGGCATGATGGATCTGGTGGAGGAGCTGTACAAGCGCCTTGCCCTCAAGATCTGCGGCAGCATGGTCATTCCCTATCAGGGCAAGCAGATCGATATGAGCCACTGGGAGCGCCTGACCATGGTGGAGGCTGTCAAGAAGTATTCCGGCGTGGACTTCAACGACTGGAAGTCCGACGAGGATGCCATTGCCTCTGCCAAGGAGCATCATGTGGAGCTGCCCGAGGTCCCCACCAAGGGTGCCATTCTGGCCGAGTTCTTCGATGCCTTTGTTGAGGACAAGCTGATCCAGCCCACCTTCATCTATGATTACCCTGTCGAGATCAGCCCGCTGGCCAAGCGCAAGCCGGATGATCCCGCCTTTACCGAGCGCTTTGAGTACTTTATCGACTGCACCGAGTACGGCAACGCCTTCAGCGAGCTGAACGACCCCATCGACCAGAAGGGCCGCTTTGAGCGTCAGGTCGCCGAGCGCAAGGCCATCGAGCCCGATTGCAAGGCTCAGGTGGATTACGACTACGTCAACGCACTGGAGTACGGTCTGCCCCCGACGGGCGGCCTGGGCTTTGGCGTGGACCGCCTGGTCATGCTGCTCACCGACAGCGCCTCCATCCGCGATGTTCTGCTGTTCCCCACGATGAAGCCGATTGAACAGTAAAATGCAAAAATTGGCTTTGCTTCGTTTGAAATCGTGGTGTTCGATACTGGAGCAATGTGAATTTACCACCAACTTACCACCAAATTTGATAATTTGCATCAGTAAAACAGAAAGCAGCCTACAATAAACGCAAGCACCCCTGTCAATGAAATGTGTGATAACACATGGATTGGCAGGGGTGCTTTTCATGTTTGGAAGATATTAAGAGTATTTCGGAAAAATACTGGTATTGTCTTGTTGCCCACCGAATCAAGTCGTGGTATAGTAATAATTGGAGTAGTTTAACCTTAAAGGTCGTTGCGGCATACAACTTCCGATAATATTGATTATCTGGAAGTTTTCGGGATTCTACAATGCAGGAGGTTGTCTGTATGGCGGTGCTTTCAAAGAGTCAAATGTCCGAAGAAGATATTAAGTTTCACTACATCACACCCGCAATCACGGCAAAGTGGAACAACCAGCACATCACGCTGGAAACAAAAATCACAGATGGCCGTATCAATCTCAAAGGTAACATTGTGGCCCGTGAAAAGCCGAAACGTGCAGACTATGTGCTTTACCTGAGCGCGAATAATCCGATTGCCATTGTTGAAGCAAAAGACAACAATCATACGGTTTCCCACGGATTGCAACAGGCCATGACCTATGCGCAGATGTTGGATGTTCCGTTTGCCTTTAGCTCAAATGGGGATGGCTTTGCAGAACATGACTTCTTGACGGGCAAAGAACGCACCTTTGGCCTTGACGAATTCCCAACAGAAGAGGAACTGGTTGAACGGTACAAAGCCAGTGTAAACAATGGAGCTGGTTTGACGGATGTACAGGAGAAAATGATTGCACAGCCGTATTATAGCAGCCAGAAAACTTACCCACCGCGCTATTACCAGCGCATTGCCATCAATCGTACATTGGACGCGATTGCAAAAGGGCAAAATCGGCTTTTGCTGGTAATGGCAACTGGTACAGGTAAAACTTATACGGCATTTCAAATTGTGTATCGGCTGCTCAAAAGTGGCTTAAAGAAAAAGATTCTTTATCTTGCAGACCGCAACAATCTTGTTGACCAGTCTATCCAACAGGACTTTGCGCCGCTGGAAAAGGTCATTCATAAGGTGAATTTTTCTAAGGACGACCCTCGCACAATTACTTCTTATGAGGTCTATTTTTCTCTCTATCAGCAGCTTGCAGGAAAGAACGAAGAACAGGATGAGAACGCCGAAAATGCACTCGATAAGCTGTCACAGCTCTTTAGCCCGGATTTCTTTGACCTGATTATTGTCGATGAGTGTCACCGAGGCTCTGCGAAGAAAGAAAGTAATTGGCGCAAAATTCTGGAATATTTTGCCTCTGCTACGCAAATCGGCATGACTGCTACGCCTAAAGAAACCAAATATGTTTCAAACATCGACTATTTTGGCGAACCCATCTATACTTACAGCCTGAAAGAAGGAATCGAGGACGGTTTTCTTGCGCCTTTTAAAGTAATCAATGTTATGACGGACATTGGTGAGGGATGGCGTCCTCGCAAGGGCCAGCGCGATATTTACGGAAACGAAATCGAAGATCGCATTTATACAAATAGCGATTACGACTACAACATCATTATAGAAGATCGTATCAATCAAGTTGCTGCTGAAATCACGCGGTACTTGAAAAGTACCGACCGTATGGCCAAAACCATCGTGTTCTGCCCAACCGAAGAAGCGGCAGAGCGTATGCGGATGGCTTTGGCAAACCAGAACGCTGACATGGTGAAGCAGAATCCCGATTATGTTGTCCGCATTACAGGCAGCGATACTTATGGAAAGAGTAAGCTGGATTATTTTATCTCTGTTGGCTCGAAATATCCTGTTATTGCGACTACCTCCAAGCTGCTCTCCACGGGTTCGGATTGCAAGATGACAAAGCTGATTGTTTTGGATGAAATGATTGGCTCTATGACTGAATTCAAGCAGATCATTGGCCGCGGAACCCGTCTGCGCGAAAAAGAAGGCAAGACCCATTTTGTTGTGATGGATTTCCGAAATGTGAGCCGACTTTTTGCGGACCCGGATTGGGATGGTCCGATTGAAATGAACGAGGACTTCGATTCCGAAAAAGAGAACGATAAGCCCGTACCGAAAAAGGGCTCAGGAACATCTGACCCTCCCACGCCGCCAGACCCCAAGAAACCCAAACCAATCGTTGATAAAGACGGCTGTCGGGTGGAGATCATCTACAAAACGGCTTCTATTTATGATGCAGGCGGGAAACTGCTCCGGCAGGAAAGCATTATTGACTACACGAAAGAAAATATCCGTGGCTCGTACGCTTCACTGGACAATTTTATCCGTCAATGGTCTGCTGAAGAAAAGAAAGAAAAAATCCGGGAGCTTCTTTTGGAGCATGGTATTGACCTTGAAGCACTAAAGGCCGACCAGAATATGACGGATGTGGACGACTTTGACTTTATCTGCCATGTTGCGTTTGATAAAAAGCCTTTGACGCGCAGAGAACGAGCAGAAAATGTCAAAAAACGCGACTTTCTAAGCAAATACAGCGGTGCAGCAAGAGATGTTCTGGAGGCACTTCTGGACAAGTATATGAATACTGGCATTTATGAAATTGAGAAAACGGAAATTCTGCGGCTTGACCCGTTCTTGAAAATGGGCAAGCCCCAAAAGATTGCCTCCTACTTTGGTGGGAAAGACGGGTATCTGAAAGCTGTTAAGGAACTGGAACAGGCAATCTATGAAGGAGAAATTGCATAACAATGGGAAATTTATCGAATTTTGTGAAGCGTGTCCGCGATATTATGCGGAACGATGCAGGCATCAATGGTGATGCACAGCGCATTGAGCAGATTGCATGGATGCTCTTTCTGAAAGTATATGATTCTAAAGAAGATGAGTGGAATACGACTTTTGACAGCAAGGAATCATATCAATCCATAATTCCCGAGTCTTGCCGCTGGCGCAACTGGGCGCACGCTAAAAACGGGAAAGGTATGACGGGCGATACTCTCTTGGAATTTGTCAACAATACGCTGTTCCCCACCTTGAAAAAGCTGCCTGTGGACGCTTCCACGCCCATCAAAAAAGCAATCGTGCAGACTACCTTTGCAGATGCAAACAACTATATGAAAGATGGCGTTTTGCTTCGACAAATCATAAATGAAATTGATGATATCAAATTTGACGAATATGAAGAAAGTCGAGTATTTGCTGGAATCTATGAAACAATTTTAAGGGAGTTACAAAGTGCCGGTTCTGCTGGCGAATTCTATACGCCACGCGCTGTTACTGATTTTATGGCGCAGATGATCGACCCGCAAATCGGTGAAAAGATGGCCGATTTTGCCTGCGGCACAGGTGGCTTTCTTACCAGCTGGCTGAAAGTTTTGCGTCAAAAAATTCAAACAACAACTGACGAGAACCTGTGTAATAATTCCATTTACGGAGTTGAAAAGAAACAGTTTCCGTATATTCTTTGCATCACTAATATGCTGCTGCATGATGTGGATGTGCCGCAGGTGTTCCATGATAACACACTTCTCCGAGATGTTCTGGACTATACCGAGGACGATCAGGTAGACGTTATCTTGATGAATCCTCCCTATGGTGGGTCGGAAAAGCCGGAAATTAAGAACCATTTTCCGGCTGACCTTGCCAGCAGCGAAACGGCTGACCTGTTCATGTCCGTTATTATGTATCGACTGAAGGAAAATGGCCGCGCAGCTGTCATTCTGCCGGATGGCTTCCTGTTTGGCACAGACAATGCCAAAGTAGCAATCAAGACGAAGCTGTTCTCTGAGTTCAATGTCCATACCATCATCCGTATGCCGGGTAGTGTGTTCTCCCCATATACATCGATTACGACCAACATTTTGTTCTTTGACCATACTGGCCCGACAGAGGAAACCTGGTTCTATCGTCTGGATATGCCGAAAGGCTACAAGCATTTCAGCAAGACCAAGCCTATGAAGTTGGAACACTTTGCCCCTGCGGTAGAATGGTGGAGAGACCGCAAAGAAATTCAGTTGGACGGGTTTGACAAGGCCAAAAAGTATACCGTGCAGGAAATCAAAGACCGCAACTACAATATTGATTTGTGTGGCTATCCGCATGAGGAAGAGGAAATCTTACCGCCCAAGGAGCTGATTCAGCAGTATCAGGAGAAGCGCGCCAGCCTGAACGCAGACATTGACCGAATCCTTGCTCAGATCACGGAGATTCTGGGCATTGACCTTGATGCACAGGACTGAGCCACATAGATAAGGAAGAAAAAATGACAGGACAGCAACTGAAAAATTCCATTCTGCAAATGGCAGTGCAGGGCAAACTTGTTCCGCAAGACCCCAATGACGAGCCTGCTTCTGTGCTGCTGGAACGCATTCGTGCAGAGAAAGAACAGCTTATCAAAGAGGGCAAAATCAAAAAGGAAAAGAATCCATCTGTGATTTTCCGTGGAGCCGATAATTTGCCTTATGAGAAGGTCGGCAAAAATGAGCCTGTCTGCATTGCAGATGAAGTGCCGTTTGACATCCCCGAGAGTTGGGAGTGGGTAAGATTAGAGTCTATTTGTACCAAACTCGTGGATGGTGATCATAATCCTCCAAAAGGATGTTCCTATGAAACAACATATGTTATGGTTTCATCAACCAATATTAACGATGATTGCATCGTTGAACTTGAAAAAGTTCGTTATTTAGAGAAAAACATTTTCGACAAGGAAAATGAAAGAACGAACGCTGCAACTGGAGATATTTTCTTTACGTCTGTTGGTTCTCTTGGAAGAAGTTGCGTTTATGAAGGCGGATTAAATATTTGCTTTCAACGAAGCGTTTCCGTTATTCACACGTTAATTTTTAATTACTATTTAAAGTATTGCCTAGATTCCGCATATATTCAGCAAAAAATTGTTCGTGAGGCAACTGGAACGGCACAGAAGGGATTTTATCTTAATCAACTTGCGTTGTTATTGATTCCAATTCCGCCAATCGAAGAGCAACATCGAATTGTTTCAAAATATCTTGAGACAGTTCAAATGCAAAAGGAATATTACAAAACAAATGAAACATTGGATGTTTTAAATAGTGGATTTCCAGCCACTCTAAAAAAATCAATTCTCCAATATGCTGTTCAAGGAAAACTTGTTCCTCAAGACCCTGCCGATGAACCTGCCTCCGTTCTGTTGAAGCGTATTCGCACAGAAAAAGAACAGCTTGTCAAAGAGGGCAAAATCAAACGTGACAAGCATGAATCGGTCATTTTCAGACGGGATAATTCTTATTATGAGAAGGTCGATGGAATTGAACGTTGCATCGATGATGAGTTGCCATTTGAGATTCCCGATTCGTGGGAATGGACAACCATTGGCACAACTTGCATAAACATTCAGTATGGCTCGTCACGAAAATCTGAGTCTACGGGAACAATGGCTGTTTTAAGAATGGGAAATATTCAGAATGGTCGAATCGACACTCAAAAACTTGTGTACACATCAGATAAAGAGGAAATTGCCCACTATCCTCTTGAATATAATGATTTGCTCTTTAACCGTACAAACAGTAAAGAACTTGTAGGAAAAACCGCCATCTACAAAAGTGAAGTTCCTGCAATCTATGCTGGCTATCTAATACGTATAACACCACTAATAGACAGCGACTATCTCAATTATGTTATGCAAACGCAGTTTTACTGGGTTTACTGTCAAAATGTTCGTAGCGATGCAATCGGCCAGTCAAATATTAACGCTGAAAAATTGAAGAATTTCATTTATCCGCTGCCACCGCTCCATGAACAGAAAAGAATTGCAAAAAAACTCAATAGTATTTTCACCAAAATTAAATAAAGAACGAGGGCATACCTTCTGCATAGTTGGAGTGTATGCCCTCATTTTTTACCAGTCTATGATATTATCTACCAAAGTCCTCTGTTCGGTTGCAGTTTTACGCAAATAAATTCGCGTCGTTTCAATGCTTTCATGCCCCATCAGGTCTGCAAGGAATGCAATGTCGCTGCACCGCTCCAAAAAGCTTTTTGCAAACCGATGCCTGAAAGAGTGGGGATAGACCACCGCAGGGTCAATGCCATATTTTAACGCCAGCTTTTTCAGCTGTCCAGAAATACCTCTTGTGGTGATTCGTTCGTCGAAACGATTCAAAAAGATAAAGCCGCTGTCCTGCTGTTTTTCTTCCAACCAGACAATGGCTTCATCTTGCAATGATTTAGGAATGTAGATGCGGCGCAGCTTCCCACCTTTAGAATAAAGGTCGAGGTGTCCAATCCTAATGTGCTCAACTTTGATTTGCACCAGCTCGCTGACGCGCGCACCCGTAGCAGCCAAAAAGCGGATGACAAAATACCAAAGCATATTGTCATCGCGCTTCAGGCAGTTTTTGAAGTAGATGTAGTCTGCTTCGCTAATGACATTTTCGAGAAAGGCTTTCTGCTGCACCTTGACGGATGACAATTTCCATGAATCCTTTCCGATGCTTTCGAGGTAGCAGTTGATAGCGCGGATTCGTAGATTAACTGTTTTGGGCTTGTACTGCTCAATCAGCCAGGCTTTGTGCTCTTTCAAATTGCGTTTAGTGACGACATCATGCCGTTCCCCAAACTGCCGCACAGCAAACAAATAGGATGTTACCGTGTTTTCTGAGAGGTTTGTTCCTCTCAAGTGTCTTTCAAATTCTTCAATCATAGTGAAAGACCTCCTTTCACCATGAGTATACAAAAAGAGTTACAGAACCACTATTTTTGAAAGAACTAGAGAGATTCTTTGAAGGATGCGGAACAGTTCCTTTTCCGGAGGAATAGAAACCAATAGTTCACCTATGGAATCAAGTCGAAAGCTATTTTTTATGCCATGCTGATTTGCGTTATAGAATTTTTGGGCGTAGTCAGTCAAAAGCAAATATGGAATATATTTATTCCGTATTTCAGGAAGAAAACGTATCATCGCGGTGTGCTGATTGATGTAGGCTTCCTCAAATCCATCTGGTATCAGGCCAAGCATTCCGACATCACCTGTTATGGAGAATAGTAAATCGCCACTTTGTAATGAAGTTCGTGTTCCCTCGGCCTTTGAGGGGATGGAAACACGCTGGATATGCTCTAGCCGCAGATCAAAAGAATTTTTTGACAGATTTCCCATGCGAAGAAATGCTGCACCTGTAGTCGAGTAATATTTTGCCCAATCGCGTGAACCGCTGGTAATGTTCTCTGTCAAAGATTTCAAACGACACCATCCCCAACTTTCAGGAATCTCAAACGGCAACTCATCATCGATGCAGCGCTCAATTCCATCAACCTTCTCATAATAAGAATTATCCCGTCTGAAAATGACCGATTCATGCTTGTCACGTTTGATTTTTCCGGCTTTAATGAGCTTCTCCTTTTCTGTGCGAATACGTTCTAACAGAACAGAGGCAGGCTCATCGGCAGGGTCTTGGGGAACAAGTTTGCCCTGAACGGCATATTGAAGAATGGATTTTTTAAGATGTTCAGGAAACAGATTATTTAGTTCTTGGATTTGTTCAGAAGCTTCAGAATACTTATCAGAAAGCGGTTTTATTATTTCGAGCCGTTTTACAATTCTTTCTTGCTCAGCTATCGGTGGAACTGGAACTAACAGAGAATGGAGCGCATTAGACGATAATCCTTGGATTCCAATTCCTTTTCCTCCAATCCAACCAGCATATTTATAGAGAAAAAACACATAGTAGTAAAATCTTGTGCAAAGCGGAACATATGAACGCAACCTATGAATATGATTTTGAATGCAAATTTTATAGTCTTTTAACCAAATAGCAGCACGTCCAATATCGCCACCTTCACAAATTAAAAGATCACCTTTTGATACCTGACATTTTTCTATTTCATTTTCAGTAAAGTACATCGACCTAAGATTTTCAAGTTCAAATCTATCCCAGTATAAGTTGGATGTTGTGATATATTCCAACAATACACCCGATTTGTTCGATGAGTTTAACGCTTTACCTGTATTATGCTGAAAAATCTCGCCTAATCGTACCCACTCCCAGCTCTCCGGGATGTCAAACGGCACTTCATCTGCAATGCAGACAGTCTCATTTTTGCCGACCTTCTCATAAGGCAAATTATTGGAAAAGCCCAAGACAGTAATCTATGCGTATCGCGCTATCGACACAAAACGGTAAAGTGGATTTTATCTGCTTTGCCGTTTTTCTTTTTGTCCAAAATTGTGAAATCTTTAAACCTGTATTCCAAAACGACCCTGCGGATTCCTATTAGTGTAGGGGCTTTCAAAATCTTTTGTGAAACAGCTTTCCTCTAGTTTTATGAGTGGAAAATAAACAAAATCCATGTTCTAAAATTGAGCAGTTCAACAAATTTTGAAAATCTGGTTGCCAAACACCCATTTTAGATTGTTATAGGTAGAGGGGAACGTTGGAAAAATGAATTTTCTTTGAACTTTCAAAAGACCCGGTTTAAAAACACCCCTTGAAGTTTGTATAGGGTATAGGAAGTGTTTTCAAAAGTAAGCCAATTCGCTACGGTATCACTGATGAAATTCCCCGATTCCTTACAAAGTCACATCGCACCTTGAAAATCGCATGAGCCACCCCAGCAGGATACCTCTGGTACTGAATGTGCATTCTGCACGTCTTACCGGAAAATACGCCGGAGAAAATCGGGCAGGAACGGGCCGGGACAGAGCGGACGGTAGTTAAGAGCAAGATTCGCCTTTGTATACGAAACCGCTCCTACGGGCGGTTTCTCTACGGCGGCATCTTGATGGGGATTGCGCTCCCCATACCCTCACATCGTGCAAAATCACATGATTTTGCCCATTGGTGGCCTGCCGCAGCAGGTCACAGCCGGAGTGCAGACGCACTGCCGGGAAAATCAAATGCTTGATTTTGGAAAGGAGACCCCATGCCACGAACGAAGAAAAAAGTGAAATCTATCGTAAAGACAAAAGTAATCTCTGCACGAGTTACAGAAGTAGTACATGAACTTTTACACCAGCAGTCAGAAGATGCCGGAATGACCCTCTCTGAATTTGCAGCGCAGATGCTGATGAAAGGCCGCGTAAATACCTCGTATGTGTTTTACGTCCACCCAGATGAAATCGAAGCAATCACACGGGAGTTTGCCGCTATCGGGAATAATCTGAACCAGATCGCGGCGTTCTTCAACAGCGGCGGTATCCAGTCGCGCGCTATGCTCGAAAACATCAACCATGCAATTTCCTGCATTTTTGAAATGCGGGAGCAGGTTGTAGAAATGGCAGGAAAGAACTATGGCAATCTTAAAGCACATCGCAAGTAAGAGTTCCAATTATGGTGCTGCGCTGGAGTACCTGATTTTCAAGCATGACGAGCTTCGGAAAACTCCGATCCTTGACCAAAACGGAAATCGCATCATGCGGGATGAGTTTTATCTGGACGGCCTGAACTGTGAACCCTATTCCTTTGATGCAGCCTGCCAGCAATTGAACCGTGAGTACCAGAAAAACAAAAATAAGAATGAAATCAAAAGCCACCATTACATCATCAGCTTTGATCCTGCTGATAAAGACGAGTGTGGTCTGACGGGAAAACGGGCGCAGGAGATTGGACTGGAATATGCAAAAGCAAATTTTCCGGGGCATCAGGCCTTGGTCTGTACGCACATGGACGGGCATAATGGCAGCGGAAATATTCATGTGCATATTGTAATCAACAGTCTGCGGAAACTGGATGTGCCCCAGCAACCCTTCATGGAACGGCCCATTGATAGCAAGGCTGGATACAAGCACCATTTGACAAAAGACTACTTGAAACATTTACAGAAATCTCTGATGGATATTTGCATGAGGGAAAACTTGAATCAGATTGATTTGCTTTCCCCCTCTCTCTCGAAAGTTTCGGAGCAGGAATATTACGCTAAACGGCGCGGACAGATCAACCTGGACCTTACCAATCTGGAACTTCTTGGCGATGGGTTCACACCAGCGAAGACGACTTTTGAAACGGAGAAGGAAAAAATCCGAAATGCCATTACCGATATAGCAAAACGATCGGTATCTTTTATGGATTTCCAAAACCTCTTAAAGCTAGAATACGGCATTTTGGTGAAAGACCATCGAGGGCGATTCAGCTACCTTCCAGCAGACAGGGAGAAATTTATCTCTGCCAGAACGCTGGGAACCAGTTTTGACCGTGAGCATCTTTTACTGCTTTTTCAGTGCAACGCAGCCGAGAAAGAAAAACAGCAGTGTCGTGTCAATGATCCTATGGATGCGCTGTACATCAAGTCGAATCTCCGGCTGGTTGTAAATTTGCAGGATTGCGTAAAGGCTCAACAAAACTATGCCTATGCCCAGAAAGTCAAAATCTCAAATTTACAGAAGATGGCGCAGACCATTCTCTATGTGCAAGAGCACGGATATGATTCATACGAAAAACTTTATGAAGCTGCCGAGAGTATTGACCGAAAAATGGCGACGGCTCGAAGTGATGCGAAACTCACGGAAGTCAAGCTGAAAAAGGTCAACGAGCAGATTCATCATTTGGGTCAGTATTTTTCTACAAAATCTGTTTATAGCGAATTTCTGAAAGCACCTAACAAGAAAATTTTTCGGCAAACCCACTTCGATGAAATTGCAAAATACGATGAAGCGCGTCAATTTCTAAAGCGGGATTTCCTAGACGAAAAATTCCCTTCGATGAAAGATCTCCGGGCAGAAAAAGAACTTCTGATGTGCACAAAGGATGCACGGTATGAAACATACCACTATTTTAAGGAACGCAATACAGAAATACAGACGGTACTTGCCAATGTTGACAGCATCCTTGAAATGGAAAAATTGCAGCAGCGTGAACAGCGGCCGCGAGCCAAGAAGCGCAGCTACGATATGAGCCTGTAAATCAGCAGGGTCTTCCACCCCGCACCCCGGAACCCTGCCGGATGCGTAAGCCCGTGCAGGGCTTTCCCATCCGGCAGGGACTTTTGAAAATAAGAAGGAGGTCAATTTTCAAGAACAACAATTTATTTGAAATCGTAAAACGGAATATCACTACCCGGCAGACCGCAGAAGCCTATGGCTTTCAACCCAACCGTAGCAGCATGATTTGCTGTCCATTCCATGCAGACCGCAATCCTAGCATGAAAGTGGATTCCCGGTTTCACTGTTTTGGCTGTGGAGCGGATGGTGATGTAATCGACTTCACCGCAAAACTGTTTCAGCTGTCCTTGCGGAAGGCGGCGGAAAAGCTGGTCGCAGATTTTGGACTTTCGGGGAATCCTGTTTTTCCACTACAGTATCCGAAAATTATGGAATATAAAGGTCAAAACCCAATCCAAACATTGTACGAGTGCAGCGCGATTCTGGGTGACTGGCGCACACGTTTTGCGCCAAAATCATCGGAGGAAGAACTGCATCCCTGTTTTGTTGCTAGTCTGCATCACGCCGCTTACATCCAATATCTGATCGAAAACCGAAATTTTCTCACCGAACATCAGAAGGAGGTTCAACAGATTGCCCAACGAATCCGAAAATACCAGATCGACCATTTCCAACATCCGCAAAATGCTCTCGCAGGCTGAAAAAGGCGGTGTTCAGAACACGATTCAAAACTGTGTGACCGTTTTGCAGAACGACCCAGTTCTTGCAGATTCCATCCGGTTGAATCTGCTGAGTGAACGTATTGATATTGTAAAGCCGATGGGTTGGCAGCGTTCCGGCCCTACGCTGACCGACACCGATATGATGTACATTCTGCGCCGAATGGAAAAATACGGCCTGTACAGCGAAAAACGGGTGTCTGCAGCAATTCGCATTGTTGCCAATGAGAATCATTACCACCCCATCCGGGACTACTTGAATGACTTGAAGTGGGATGGCGCAGAGCGGATAAGCCACGCCTTGCATCGCTTTCTCGGTGCAGCTGAAGATGAGCTTACCGCAGAAGCATTGAAAATTTTTCTGCTGGGAGCGATTAAACGGGTGTTTCATCCCGGCTGCAAGTTTGAAATGATGCTTTGCCTGGTCGGTGGGCAGGGTGCAGGAAAATCCTCTTTCTTCCGGCTGCTTGCTATCAAAGATGAATGGTTCTCGGATGATTTGCGGCGACTGGACGATGATAATGTGTTCCGCAAGCTGCAAGGCCACTGGATCATGGAAATGTCGGAAATGATTGCGACGGCCAATGCTAAAAGCATCGAGGAAATCAAGAGCTTTCTCAGCAAGCAGAAAGAAACCTACAAAATCCCGTATGAAACGCACCCGGCAGACCGTTTGCGGCAATGCGTTTTTGCAGGAACGACCAACCGACAGGATTTTTTGCCCCGTGACCGAACAGGAAACCGCCGCTTTATCCCCATTCCTGTGGATGCAGCACAGGCCAAAGTACATATTCTGGACAACGAAGCGGAATCCCGTGCCTATATCGACCAACTTTGGGCAGAAGCCATGACGATTTACAACAGCGGTGATTATAAGCTGACATTCAGCCCTGCCATGCAGGAGGCCTTGCAGATTTGCCAGAAAGATTTTATGCAAGAAGATACGCAGGCCGGTATGATCTATGCGTTTCTGGAAGATTACACGGGCGACCGGATATGTTCCAAGCAGCTTTACGCCGAAGCACTGGGTAATCTGAATCTTCCTGCGGAGTGGGAAACCCGTGCAATCTGCGAAATCATGACTGCCGGAATCACAAATGGCGAAATCAGGGGGTGGATGGCCCATAAAGCAGCCAAACGCTACCCGAAGTATGGCGTGCAGAAAGGATGGGAACGTGTAACCGCTGCAAAAGCGGATTCAGACGGTTTTGTAGAACTTACAGACGAAGAAGCCCAGCAGATGGGATTTCCGTTTTGAAGGGCTGCTTTACATCGTTGATTACAGTTGTGGTTACACCCTGCATCTGTCAAAAAGCAGCATCATTCCAAATGATTTTCCTATCTGTAACCATGTAACCTGTAACTGATAAGAAAAAATAAATACGGGAACTGCCAGCACAATCGCCGCAGAAAAAGTTTTCTACGACGGTTACAGTCTACTGGTTACAAACAAAAATACGGAGGTTTTGCCTATGAAAGAAGTTCGCGTTTGCGAAGCAATGAAGTCCCCGGTGGGGACTTTAAGCGACGGAACGGTCTTGCATCAGCAAGATGGAGGGACCAAGTCCCGACAAGTTCCGATCTGGGAGAAAAGCAATCTGACGCTGGAAGAAGCCGCAGCCTATTCCGGCATTGGCATCAATAAACTGCGCGAAATGAGCGATTCTAAGGACTGCACCTTTGTTCTCTGGAATGGTACGAAGCGGCTGCTGAAACGCCGCAGGCTGGATGAACACCTTGACCGATTATTTTCGATTTGACAATAAAAATAAAGTCGGCAGTTGAAAGCACCTCGGCGGTATGGTATGATTAAGCTGTAGGTTGCTTTCTGCCAACAATGGAGGACATAACGATGGCAGAAAGAAGAAAAGACTCAAAGAAGCGTGTTCTAAAGGAAGGTGAATATCAGCGCAGCAACGGAACGTATGAGTACCGCTGGCGCAGTGAAAACGGCAAGCGCAACAATGTGTACGCCAAAAGTCTGGAAGAACTTCGTGAGAAAGAAGCAGAGATTCAGCGTGACCGCAGTGATGGCATTCGTTCGGAAGCGCGGAACGCGACCATCAATGACATTCACGAGCAGTGGCTGCAACTGAAAAAGGGGCTGAAAGCCAACACACTGGTCAATTACGAGTATATGTACAAGATGTACGTATTCCCGGAGTTTGGAAAGCGGAAGGTCGGAAGCCTGAAAAAGTCGGATGTGCGGCGGTTTTACAATGGCCTTGTGGATTCGCAGCGTCTGAAAGTGGCAACGGTGGAGAACATCCATACAGTGCTGCATCAGGTGCTGGATTTTGCGGTTGAGGACGAGTATCTCCGCATCAATCCATCCGATAATGCGTTGAAAGAGTTGAAGCAGACGCACAATCTGGACAGCGAACGCCGCAAGGCTCTGACCGCAGGCCAGCAGAAGCTGTTGATGGACTTCTTGAAAAACAGTGAGAAGTACAATCACTGGCTTCCCATCATTACCGTGATGGTGGAATGCGGTCTCCGTGCTGGTGAAGCAACGGGTTTGCGCTGGGAGGATATCAACCTTGATACGGGTGAAATCAGTGTAAATCACACGTTGATTTATTACAGCCACCGGGAGAAAGGTTGTCTGTACGGAATCAATACACCCAAAACGGAAGCTGGAAATCGAATTGTGCCTATGACTCCGGCAGTCAAGGCTGCGTTTGTGCAGGAGCGAGAGTATCAGGAGAAAACTGGAATTTCCTGCAAGGTGACGATTGATGGCTATACGGATTTTATTTTTGTAAACCGTTTTGGCGAGTGCCAGCATCACAGCACCATCAATAAAGGCATTGACCGTATCATCCGCGACTGCAACGAGGAACAGCTGGCAAAATGCGAAAGCGGTACAATCAAGCCGAGGAACCTTGTCTTGCTTCCGAAGTTTAGTTGCCATTCCTTGCGGCACACCTGCGCTACCCGGCTTTGCGAGGCCGGAATCAACATGAAGGTCATTCAAGACGTACTGGGCCACGCCGATATTACCACTACCATGAACATCTACACTGAGGCCACAAAAAATCTCAAGAAAAAGGAAATCGACAAGTTTGCAGAGTTCTTATCTGCAACCACGACATTTGAAGGAAAGGAGGAAAATGACTGATGGAAAATAAATCTGTAACCCTCGCAGCGCAGGTTCTTGCCCCGGCAGTGAGCGAGATTCGTTCTCTGCTGGAAGTTTCCCGTAAAAATGTAGCACAGCAGGTCAATCAGGAACTGCTGTCAACTTATTGGAAGATTGGTGAGATCGTTGTTCGTTGTGAACAAAATGACAGCATCCGTGCTGCATATGGTGAAAAGACCTTATCGCAGCTTTCCAGGGCGTTGACAAAGGAGCTTGGCAAGGGCTTTTCGCGCTCGAATGTTTACAATATGCGGCAGTTCTATCTCAGCTATCCAATTTTCCAGACAGTGTCTGGAAAATTGAGTTGGTCGCACTACTGTGAGCTGTTATCCATTTCCGATAAGGAGAAGCGCAGCTTCTACGAAAAAGAAGCGGTCAATTCTGGCTGGTCTGTCCGTGAAATGAAACGTCAGGTTGAAAGTTCCCTGTTTGAACGGCTGCTCTTGTCTCGTGGGGATGCCAACAAGGAACAAGTTTTAGCATTGGCTGAAAAAGGTGTGGACTACACAAAGCCGGAGGACATCATCAAGGACCCGTATGTATTCGAGTTTTTGGGACTGCCGGAAGAAAAGCCGTTCCTTGAAAGCGATTTGGAAGCAGCACTGGTGCGACAAATCGAAGATTTCTTGCTGGAACTTGGCCGGGGCTTTATGTTTGTCGGCACACAGCAGCGTGTCACAGTGAACAACACCCACTACTATGTGGATATGGTGTTCTACAATAAGATTTTGCATGCCTATGTGCTGATCGAGTTGAAAACCACCAAGCTTACGCCCGAAGCTGCCGGACAAATCAATATGTATCTGAACTACTACGCCGCAGAGGTCAACGACCCGGAAGATAATCCTCCTATCGGTATCATCCTCTGCACCGACAAGGACAGCGTAGCAGCCGAGTATGCGCTGGGCGGTTTGTCCAATCAGATTTTTGCATCCCGGTATGTCTTGTATATGCCGAACAAGGAGCAGCTTATTGGACAGGTGGAAGAAGTCTTGAAGCGTTGGCACTCTCACGAAAACGAATAAGTTTACCACCAGCCTTACCACTGACTTACCACCAATTTGAGAATAGCTGTAAACAGTTGCGTAGAGTTGCGAAAAATAAGACCTTTTTATCTTGCACAAACAAAGGCTTATGAACACTTGTAAACAGCTATAAATCACCACCAGTCAAGCTCCCCACGATGAAGCCGATTGAGCAGTAAAATGCAAAATTAAAACGTAGATACGATAGACTTTCAAACGAAATTCGGGCGATATCTGCGGCACTACACCACAACTACACCAATTTTGGGACGTTTTCCCGAAAAGGAGCCTTACAAAGCGGTGTGGTGTAACAAGTGAATAGGTGGATTGGTGTAGTAGGTACACCGAACTCCCAAAACGAAGATACGGCAGCTATGTTGCGAAAAACAACGTAGCTGCCGCTTTTTGTTTCATATAAGGATTTTATGCTACCAATCGGCGTTCCCTGCGGTTAAATCGGCTCGTCGCTGGTGATTATAAAATGCACCTTGATTCAGCATACGCCAAAATTTACGCCAATGATTCATAGCACACGTTCCACCCAACACAGTGCAGCGTTAAGACGCTCACTTTGCCGGTCATGATGGCCGTAGTCATCCAGCACAGTTTTGGCTCCACATGTCGCTTGCAGGGCAGTGTGGACTCGTTGGGCATAGCTATAGGCATCACACAGACGGTTGTTGTGGCCTTCGCCCTCCCGGATACCATTTTGCAGATAAACCTGTGCGGAGTAGTTTTTGGGGACATGTTCCTCTATGAAATCGGCAACACCCGGATACCAGAACGACCCACAGAGGGAAAATACTGCAGCAAAGGCATCTGTTTCCCAGAGACTCATGGTTGCAGCCAGACCGCCCAGCGAATAGCCGCCATACGCCAGTTTTTCCGTGTCAAGGGCGTATTCGTCTATAAGCGCCGGGAGAATTTCGTTGTTCAGTTCTCGATGATATTGTCCTAGCTGCCCGCCAAAATCCGGTGTGCCCGGTCGAAAAGCCGGTTCTGGCCACGGGGTATACTCTGAAAGTCTGTTATTGGGGTATACCCCCACCAACACTGCTCGTTCCGTGCGCAGATTCAACTGCTCAATCAGTTCCCCATCGTTGAGTAGGATTGCAGGATTTTTGCCTTTGCGCAGTCCCTTTTCCGGGAACCGGGCTCCAATTCGATGTGAACCGAGGTTTAGAATATCCATCCATAACCACCCTTTTTTGTCAATTATTACGCAGTGTGGGGTGCTCCCCACATAGACAAACGGTAGCATTTTGTGCTATATTAGCATTAACTAACCGCTTTTGCACAAAGGAGCTCCCAATGAATCAAATATCCGCGCTTCCTAATCCGCTGGAAATTTTATTTCAGGAATACAATCAGGGCCGAATCGAGTCTGTCGGCTTCCGCAGCTTTACCCTGCACGCTGGTGAGAGTAATAGCTACCGCACCCTGAAAAGTGCACTGATTGTTCCGGTGTCGGGTCGGGCCATCTTCTCATTTGAGCACGAACCCTTCATTGCCAAGCGAGGACTATTCCTGCACGGATGTCCCGACAAGACCCTGACCATTTCGGCCTTGGGCGAGCAGGATTTCCACTACATCAATATGTACTACGAAAACGACCGGCCTTTGCTGTTCTCCCACAAGCTCAAAAATCCGGAACAGACCTTTTCCATTCTGGAGCAGATCCTAAAGCTCCACCCGGACGCTGACATCCGCAGCCAGTACCAGCAAGAAAAGCTGACAGAAGAGTTCTTCGCCCAGATTTTTGCAGATTTTCAGCCCGAGGAAACTTACAATGAAAGCCAAATCATGAGCATCCTGCTGGATTTCATCGCAGAGCACTATGCAGAGCCGCTGACGCTGGACGCACTGGCCGAGCAGGTCAATGAGAAAGCTGGACATGTCAGCTATCTCTTTTATAAGTACAAAAACATCCGCCCCATCGATTACCTCATCAATTATCGTGTCCGAATAGCCACTGAGCTTTTGCGTTCCGGCGACTACACTGTGACACAGGCCGCTCATGAGGTCGGCTACCGAGATGCCTGTTATTTCAGCCGCATTTACAAAAAACGGATGGGCTTTCCGCCCACCCGTATTCTGCCATAACCGAAATTTTTGATTTCAGGTTCCGTTAAGATGCACTGTACATGAAGTTGTACAGGGTCTCAGCAGAATCGATGACCCGTGCACCGTAGTCCATTACGTCATCATAATCCATCTCGATGACCTTCTGGTTGGCGATGGCGGGAACCTCCTGCACGACGGCGTTGGAGGTCAGCTGCTCCACCGCGTCGGCATCGGTGGAACCAAAGCGGTCTGCGCGGACGTAGACGATGATATCCGGGTTCATGGAGACCAGATTCTCCAGCGTCAGGCCGTTGCCGCCCTTGTCCAGAACATTTTCAGCGTTCAGGGCATTCAGCATACAACTGCTCATCTTGGAATTGAAGGCCACGAAGGTGCCATCGGCGTAGCCAGCCATGAACAGAACCTTCAGGGGCTCTCCACTCTGGCCGCTGACCTTGTCCATCAGCGCGTCGATTCTCTCCTGCAGCTCGTCAGCGTAAGCGTTTGCAGTCTCCTGCACGTTGAAAATCTCGCCAATGTTCCGCACATCTTCTACGATGTTGTCCAGAGCCTGGTCAGTGGAAGCACTGGCCAACTCGGTATAGACGGGAATGCCCAGTTCCTGATAGGATTGGACGGTGCCAATGCTGCTTTCGGTGAACATCAGAGGACCCTTGCCAAGGATCAGATCCGGCTCGGTGGCAAGGATAGTCTCCTTGGAAACAGACTTCTTATCGCCAAGGCTGTTCAGCGAAGCAACTTCATCGGCGATGTCGCCTTTCAGGGCGTTGTCATTATCGAACACACCGACAATTTTGTCCTTGAGCCCCAGCTTAATGAGCAGCTCGGTCATGGACAACTGGGTGGACAGCACCTTTTCGGGGGCATGATCGTAGGTCATATCCACAGCATTGCCATCAGCGTCATAAATCTGCAGGGTCAGGGGGTAAGAGGTCTCTTCGGCGGAGACGGTGCTCTCGGCAACAGACGAAGCAATCTCAGAGGAGGCGGCAGCAGACGATGCCACAGAAGATGCGGTCTGACCACAGCCAGTGGTCAGCATGACGGCTGCCAGTGCCGCGGCAGCAACACTCAGGGTTTTCTTTTTCATAAAGGTTCCTCTTTCTGCGGGGTACTCCCGCGTTTTTGTTATAGATATTGAATCATCAGTTTTCCGTTGATCGGGCTGGGGTACACACAGGCTTCTACATCAAAGATTCGGCGCAGATTTTCGGGGGTTATCACCGCTTGAGGCTGGCCCTGCGTTACAATTTCGCCTTGTTTCATCAGATAGAGGTGGTCGCAGAATTGTGCTGCAAGGCTCAGATCGTGCAGCGCTGCCAGGACCGTGATCTGCAAATCTTTGATGATTGAAAGGATTTCTAACCGATAACGGATATCCAGATGATTTGTCGGTTCGTCTAGGATCAGGATCTTGGGCGACTGGGTCAGCGCGCGGGCCAGAACCACTCGCTGCTTTTCGCCGCCCGAGAGAGACTGAAAGTTACGGTCACGGTAGTTTTTCATACCAACCTTGTCCAGTGCTTCCAAAGCTATCTCGTAGTCCCTCTCCCGTTCTTGCTCCAGCAAGGAATGGAAGGGATACCGTCCCATCAGGGCGATGTCCAGCACGGTATAGTCAAAATTGATCTGGTTGAATTGTCCCATCACCGCCATGTTCCGCGCCAGCTTTTTGCCGGGAAAGTGTGTGATGTCCTCGTCATCCAGACGAACGATGCCGCTGTCCATCTTTTGTGTGCGGTAGATGGAGCGGAGTAGAGTGGTCTTGCCGCTGCCGTTGGCACCCAGCAAGGCCGAGAATTTCCGGTCCGGCACCTCAATGGAGAGATGCTGTACAATTGGTTTGCCGGAAATCGAAATGTTTACGTCTTTCGCATCCAGTCTCATTCAATTGCCTCCAAATCCATATTTTTTACGCACCATCACATAGACGAAGAACGGCGCACCCATCAAGGCGGTGAAGATGCCCACAGGCAGCTCGGTGTTGGGAATCAGACTGCGGGCGATGGCATCTACCCAAAGCATGAACAGTCCGCCGGATAATGCCGCAATCGGCAGTAGTTTTCGGTGGGCTGTGCCGGCAATGGCGCGGGAAACATGCGGGATGATGAGCCCCACAAATCCGATAGTGCCGCAAACCGATACAAGTGCACCGGTCAGCACCGAGAGCACCAGCAGGTAAACCAACCGACACCGGAAGGTGTTGATGCCGATGGTGGAAGCTGCTTCCTCGCCCAACATCAGGCCATCCAGCGTCTGCGCCTGCGTCCGGAAAAAGACTGCTGCCGCCAGTACGATCAGTGTGATAAGGCCGATGTTTTTCCATCCGGCGCGGGTCAGGGAGCCCATCGTCCAGAACTTGATGGACATCATACCGTCCGAATCGCCTGCTACCGCAATGATAAAGTTGGAAAATGCTGTCAGCAGTGCATTGACAATCATGCCGGAGAGAATCAGTTTGACCGAGGTGGTTTTACCGTCCGCCGAGGAGAGGGCCAATACGAGAAAGCAGGCACCGCCTGCTCCTACAAAGGCCCAAAAGCCGGAGATCACGCCCAGCCCTAAAAAGAGTGAACCAGTGGCTCCCAGCGTTGCGCCTGCCGACACACCAAGAATATATGGGTCTGCCATTGGGTTTTGGACAACTGCCTGCATCACGCAGCCACAGAGCGCCAGCCCGCTTCCGGCCAGAAAGCCCAGAATAATTCGGGGCATTCGGATCTGCCAGACGATCTGTTCAAATGCCACAGATACCGAGGTGCCTGTGTCTGTCCCGAACAGGTGCCGAAGCAGGATCGATAGTGTATCTTGTACCGGAATGCGGACTGCTCCCATGCAAAGCGTAATAATTGCAGAAACAAGCGTTAGAATCATCAATAGAATGATCGTCAGTCGTGTCTTTTTCATATAGAAATTACCTTCTCAAGTGGTTCGAGGTTAGCTTTGACTACCTGCAAAGTATTTTACAGGCTGCTTGCAGATTTGTCTATGGACAATTCTTTAAAGAATGGACGATTCTTAAAAACCGGATAGCCAGATTACTTTTTGTCAAGAGGGTAGGCGTCGTCCAGCCCTCTCTCTTTTTGCCAAAGTTTTCCTCGCCTTTTCTTGCAAGCTGCCGAAAGTGACGCGTTCTCAAAAGTTCGCGTTTGCGTAGCGCAGCAGAGCAATGAAAGCCCCAGTGGGGCTTTTAAGCGGCAGAACGGTCTTGCGCAGCAAGATGGAGGGGCCTTGCCCCGACAAGTTCACGTTGACACGGCTCGATTTTTGTGGTAATCTATCCCAACAATTTAATATAACATATTTATCTTAGAGTTCCAGCTCGGCTCCCGAAGGAGTCGGCGCAAGTTTTTGACTTTCTTATCGCTACATAACGAACCCGAACCAAGGCCATCCCGAAAGGGATGGTCAGGTTCAGGTTGTTGTGTGGCGATTTTTTATTGCCAAATCCAGCACCGCACCTTGAAAACCGCATGACCGTCTGCATGGGATACCCGGCGATGACCCCGCAAGGGAGAGCCTGGAAACGCCGCCGAGAGGGGGCAGGAAATCCATGCAGGGAGAACGGCAGAATGGTGGACACCATGCCCCTGCGGTGTGAGATCTTCGAGATGATGCGTGAATATGTCGGAGCGAACCTTGCCAAGAAGGTCACCAATGTGGTAGATGTGCTGAAACTGGCGGCACAGGTGGAGGACGGCCATGAGGGCCTCCACCTGTTGATGGTGGATCCCCACATCCCTGCCGGCGCAAAGCTGTACTAAGCTGCCGGAAGCGTCCCCGGAGCGTCCGGAACCTAGAATCAATATAAAAGAGCCGCTGCACCTGTGTGAGGTGCGGCGGCTCTTTTTGCATCTTTTCAGCGAAAGCTGCGGCGCGGGAGCGGCGGTTCAGCGGGCCTTTTTGGGGCCGCTTTCATCCGGGGCGGAGTCGGGGGCGCTGTTGCCGCCGGAATTCAGGATCGCGGCAAACTGCTGCAGCTGCTTGAGGGAGCTGACCCCCAGCTTTTCGTAGATGTTCTTGTTGTGGAAGCGCAGGGTGCTGTCCTTGATGTCCAGCTGCTCCACGATCTCCCGGGAGCGCAGCCCGGCCACATAGCCGTCAAAGATGCGGCGCTCGGTCTTTGTCAGGTTGGGGATGCCCTCCAGAAAGGTCTGGAAGGCATCGGGGACGGATTCGTTGCGGCACACGTCCGCCAGTCGGGAAAGTTCTGTCTGCATCTGCTGGCGCTCCATCTGCAGCTCGTCCATCCGCCGCCGGGACTCCCGCCGGTCCTCCTCAAACTGCCGGAACGCAGGCGAGAGGATGTGCTGGTGGAAGTACATGCAGCAGAACACCACAAAAAAGAGGATGAACAGGCCGATCAGCAGCATTTGCAGGTTGCCGGAAAAGATCAGCCTGCGGTAGTCCGTCATGGGGATGCAGACGGCCAGCCGGTAGGACTGGTTCTCGCTCAGGCGGCAAAGCTCCGAGATGCCTGCATAGGCGCTGTCGGAGCCGATCAATTGGGTCAGGCTGCCGCCCATGCTGCGCAGCACCAGCATGTCCCGGGGGGCGTGGAAGTAGCCGCCGGTGGTGCCGCTGCTGAGGGCGGCGCTGGCGTTCAGCCCGCTGTCTGCCGGGGCAAGCAGGCAGATCAGGTGGTCAAAGCCGGTGGGCTGGGCAAAGTTCTGCTTGAAAAAGCTCTGGCTGATCTCAAAGCCGCACAGCCCGTACATGGTGCCGTCGCGGCCCCGCAGGGGCAGCAAAAAAAGCTGTACCTCCTCCGAGGTGCCAGGAAGACTGAACCGCTCCGTCAGCGTATAAGCCTGGTACAGCGGGGTGCTGCTGGGGGTCATCCAGCGGTCGTAGTCGGGGAACTGGTCGGTCTGGAATTCCATGCGCCATTTGCGGTGGGGCATCACGCTGTGGGTCTTGCCCACATCGGCGCTGCCGCGGTAGAGCAACAGGGGCACGGTGGGGGTGTCGGCACCGCCTTTCTGCACATAGAGCCCGGCGCGGGAGTATCCGGCCCCCTCCATGCGGGTGTTGACGGTGGCATCCAGCAGCACAAAAGCACCGGAGCAGCTGGTCCGGCACAGGCTGCGGCAGAGCGGCTCGATCATCTCCTCCTCCAGCGCGTTCAGCACCTCGGGGGAGTCGTTCAGCTGGTCAAAGGTCATCTCCCGGCTGGCAAGCTGCCGGTCCACCAGAGCGCCCATATCCTCGGAGAGGTTCACGCCCATGACCGCCAGCTGGTCAAAATAGCGCTCCATATCGTTCTGGAACACCGAATACTGGATCTCCAGGCTGCGGGTGGTGTCCTTTTTGGTGTTGTGCAGGCTGGCAAACAGGAACAGCGCCGCGCCAAAGGTCAACAGCAGCAGCGCAGCCAGCAGCAGGCAGGGCCACAGCAGCCGGGAACTCATGGAGCTCTGGCGGATATTCTCACGGTGCCGGGCAAAAAAGTGCATCAAAGTTCCCCCTTTTTGGCTGTGCAGCGGGTTCAGGCATTGTCACACAGCAGCTGTCAGGTCTCCTCGGTCAGGGCTTCCAGCGTTTCGCCGTTGGCAAGGCGCTGGGGGTAGTCCTTCTGGCGCTGGCGCAGGCTGTCGTACAAGGCCTTTGCCTTGGCGTGGTACCCCACGATGCCCGGCTCGGACAAGGGGGTGTTCTGGAGACGCATCTCGTTGTAAACATCGTACAGCCGCTGGTAGCTCTGCTGCTCGAACGGATAGTCCGCAATGGCATCAAAGGCGGCGCTGGACACCGGCATATATCCGGTGTCGGCGGCAAATTCCAGATTGCGCTGCTGCTCGGTGAGCCAGCGCAGGAACACGGCGGCGGCTTCGGCCTTCTGGTCGGTGGTCTTAAAGGCGCACAGGCCCACACCGGCCTGCGGCATCAGGGGCGTGGTGGTCCCGGCGGCGTGGGGCAGGGGAGCCAGCAGCAGGTCGGTGGGCTCGGTGGTGTTGTCCGGGTAGGTGACGAAATCATTGTAATAGAGGATGGCCGCAGAGCTGCCAAGGCCCGCCAGCGTTTCGCCGGTCATCACCTGCGTGTTGGAGTACAGGTCCGAGATCAGAATATCGCCCTGCACCAGCCCCCGGGCAAACTCCATCCACGAGGTACGGAAGGCCTCATTGGTCAGGTCGTACCAGCAGTCCCTGTATAGTTCGCCGCTGCCCTGTTCCAGTGCGTTCAGCTCCACCAGACGCAAAGGGTAGTCCAGCGCGCAGAAGGGCTTGCCCTGCGACCACTGCCGGTAGGCGGCGGCCATCTCAAAAAAGCCGTCCCATGTGGCAAGGGTGGAAAGCTGTGCCCCGGTATCCGCCGCAAACCGGGCGTACTGGGAGCCGTTGAGGAAGATGAGCTGGGTGGATTTGGACACCGGGAACACCACCTGCCGCCCCTCAATGATGCCATCCTGCACAAAGCCGGGCACGTAGGCCGCCATGTCCTCGGCGGTAAACCAGTCGTTCCAGTCCACAAGGGTCTCAATGCCCAGTGCGCTGGCATCCGCGGGGTGGGCCGAGAACAGGTTTGGCAGGTCCAGCGCACCGGGTTTCCCGGCCTTGGCATCCTGCAGCTGGCCGCCAATGGCGGCGCTGTTGGTCATGTTGGTCACATTGAGCAGAATGCCCTTCTCCCTGCCCACGGTGTCGTTGAACTCGGTGAGCAGGCGGTTCATGGGCGAGTCTGCCTGTTCGCCGTACACATGCCAGATGCTGAGCATGGTGGGGTCCTTGGCAGAGAGCAGGGTCTTGCTGCCGCCGCAGCCCGCAAGAGCCAGACCGGGGAGAACTGCCGCAAGCTTCAAAAATGTCCTTCGTTCCATCTTCGTGATTCCTTTCCGCATTTTGCAGCCAAGGGGAAAACCGGCAAAAGAAGGGCCGCAGCGGCCTGCCTTGGCGGGCAGCCGCCCCAAATCCCCCCAATTTTGGGCTTTTTGGGGGGATTCCTTGCGGGGAAGGCCCAAAATCCCCAAAATTTATTTTCAAATTGCCCCCCAAAAACGGCTTTTCTGGGGGGGCAATTTTTTTTCGGGTATGGTACAGTACAAACAGAAGAGGTACCGCGCCGGATGCAGGCGGCCTGTCGCTGTGCACAAAACGTGTCAACGAGCAACTGCGGATTCTATCTATAAGGATAGCATAAGATGGAGCGGACTGCAAGTACCGAGAACCCCACGCCCCACAAAGCCCCCCGGAAAAACAGGGGGGACCAACAGAAAGGAGCACCCCATGAAAGAACTGAACAGACGCGCATTCCTCACCCTTACCGGCGCAGCCCTTGCAATGATGGCACTGGCCGCCTGCGGCGCTGACGATGTCCCTGCCGTACCTCCCGCACCCGCAGCACCTACCAGCAAGGAAGCTGAGCTGGTGGCAGCCATCAACAAGGTCTGGAAGAAAAAGTTTGATGCAAGTCAGGTTACCCATGAGCAGCTGACCCTCAATCAGGATGCGCAGGGAGCCATAAAAATCCAGGGAGGAATCTTCGAGAACGCAAAAGAACCGGTGCATACGCTGACAGCGGATGACTGGAAGGCTATGTATGATGTTAATGAGTGGAAAATCTCACTGGAGAAAAAGTATGATCTGGGAGGTGCTGCTGGAATTTCCGAACCGACTGGCGAGGACGGAAATATGGAGATATCCTTGACGTTTGAGTATTCCTGCGAGGATGCGGTGATTCAGAAATTTGTGGATAAGATCATGAAGTATAGTCTCAGCCGGGAGGCAGAGTTCATCAGCATCTACTGCCCGGTGGTTCAGGGCAAGACCTACATGATCGCTACCGTGTTCTGGAATAAAACAGCATAAGATAACCAGACTTCCCCCTTTTGCCCCGGGCACACTCCCCCTGTGTCCGGGGCTTTATAGAAAGGAGCACCCCCATGAAACGATACGACCGACGGACGTTCCTCAAGCTCTCCGGCGCATCGGCGGTGATGCTGGCCCTGAGCGCCTGCGAGGACGAGGGCTTTGGCGGTTCCGGTACTCCGGGAACCCCGGACTCCGGCAGCTCCCTCCCCCCCTCTGCCTACGACCCCTTTTACAGTGGGGAGATCACCACCCTTGGCCCGCCGCTTCCGGAAGCTCCCGATTCGCCCCCCATTCCGGTGATCCGGGACGGCAGAAAGATCTTTGAGATCATCAATGCCGAGCTGACCCGGCGGAAGGTGCAGTACTTCAAACTGCAGTACAATGCAGGTCTGGAACACTCCATTCAGTCCGAAATGCAGATGTTTGTGGACTACGACACCCCTTCCTTCTCCGCAGAGGAAGGGCTGGAAGCCCGGATGAACGGCGATTATGTGGATGGAATGTGGGCTGGCTTTGATGAGGGCGGCTATGGATGGGGCAGAGGCTCCACCGGCTTCATCCGGAGCATCCACCACAACTGCTATGGCATCCAGTTGGACCATTACAGAGAGAAACGCTACTATCTGGACCGGCCCTACCCGGCCAATCAGGCCCAGTTCAAGGCCCTGATGGATGAGCTGGAAGGAAAATTCAATTATGCCCCGGGCCCCATGGACTCTCAGGAAGTGGACGTGTTCGACATCGGCATCACTGTGGCGGATGTTCAGGGCAAGACCTACTGGGCGGCCTATATCATGCGTACGCCAGAAAACCCCACCAACGATGAATGACGAAAAGGAGACAGCCATGAAACACAAACGTTTTGCTGCTGTGGTTCTGGCGGCGGCTCTCTGGCTGACCGGCTGCGGCGGCGCAGCGGCCCCCGCGGCCCCCGCAAACTCCGGTGCAGCTGCCAAAAGCACCGCAAGCACGGCAGTGCAGACAGCCCAGAAGGAGCGCATCACCGACCAGTACACGCTGGAAAAGAACGTTTCGGGCGTGTGGGGAGAGGAGGCAGTGCAGTACATTTCCGTCCATGTGCCGCAGCTGGAATGCGACAGCCCGGATGCCGTAAGCCTGAACAAGGATCTTGCCGCCATCTATGCGGCAGATTTCCGGGAATATGAGGCCTACGAGGAGGCCGGGCAGCCGGGCGGCGAGTACCCGCAGATCGGTGTGGGCTGGGAT
>OJQL01000700.1_pt1 | contig 33603 bp, 17 predicted proteins | sample 1598731 | NCBI WGS metagenome assembly OJQL01 (sample SAMN03922510, study PRJEB24848) | human gut metagenome | isolation source: stool sample | host: Homo sapiens | place: Germany | collected 2010-02
GCTCCGATATATTCTCTGCATAATCAAACAGCGTATTAGAAATGCGTTTCAATGCAAAGTTAGAAATTTCCGAAATGTATTCCTAATTATTCAGCCTAAATCTCTTTATCAGGTGCCTGACATTCATATCTTAGGATGGATTAATGAAATAAAAGTGTGAACTAATCGGTAAATTAACCCATATTTTATAGACTTCCGGTTAACTTTGTCTGTATAAACTAATGCCACATGAAAAAGAAAAATCTAATTAAAACACTCTTCTTACTAGGAGTACTGCTGGGAACTGGCTTTCCTGTTGTTGCTTCACCTTCATCCGATACTTGGTGGGCTGAGCAAAAGAAGCCCGATTACATATTAAAATGTACATTGTCTCGTCATGGTGATGTCCGGGAGATGAATGTCGCACAATCTTTATGCGGACTTGCCGCGCAAGCAGTAAACGAAGGTATCGGTAACGAGGGACTATGGATAGAAAGTCGTATTCCGGATTATCAATTATATTATAAATCTTGGTTGAAACGTCTTAAAGTAAAAGAACGGGGTTCTATGGATATTTGGGATGTCGTGAAACGCTTTAAAAAACAAGGATATATAAAGGGATATATATTATATGATTACAGTCGGGAAGATAATTCAATAAATTTGGCAACTGTGCAAGCCGGCTTGTTGAAAGGTGTTTTGATAGATATTACACTGGAAAAGAAGGCGAAAGCATTAGGTTTGGAAAAATTGTATGATGCCAGTGAGGAAAATCTGTCCCGGTCTTGGTTTGAAGAACACAAATCCCAATTGAACAATAATTTCATCGTCTTGACCAATCCGTTGATTGGTAATAATCGCGATTATGTAATCGCTCATAAAGGGATGGCTTATTATGGAGTAGACTCTTTGCTTGATACCATATTAGAATGGGTACGCCCTTTATCACCGGTAATAGGTTGGAATAGCGGACCGGAATTTCAGCACATCGAACCATGTTCTAATTGGGGATTGATTAACACTGCTTCCGACTGGTGCATGAATTTGGCTATGCTGTCCATTACCGGAAACGAAAAAATAAAAAAGATTAAAACTGTTAATCCGGCTAAGATAATTTGGGAAACTGATGCGATTTATCATTCCTTTGTGATGAGTGACGGCGACAATATGCAATGGACATTAGGTAGTTTTATTAATAATCCGGACTTTTGGAGCAATGAACATAACGGTAATGTACCGATGGCTTTCACTACCTGCATGATAAACTTATCAATGGCTGCTCCTGATGTACTTGACGTGCTGATGAAAAGCCAGCCCCGGAATGTGTCGCTTGCCGAATATGGCGGTGGATACTATTACCCTGACCTCTTTGCTTCGAAACGTCCCCATAGGGAGGAATTGTTGCGGGAATTTGCACGTATCGTGAATGTACATATGCAAAAGATAGGTATCAAAGTATTCGGTTTCATTTGCCATAAACTGGATTCGAAAGAGGCATTGGAAGCATATCGCATTTTTGCCGAAGAACTGAACGGAATAGCCGGAATGATTGCAGTACAATATTCTCCTTATAATGGCGGATACGGTAAGGTGTTCTGGGTCAGAGACCGGAAAGGGGACAATATTCCCGTACTTTCCGCACGCGGACAGATATGGGCGAATCTGGAAAAAGAAAAGTCGGGTACTCCCTCACAGATAGCAACGATGATAAATGAAGACGCTGTGAATAAAATTCCCGAAGGCGAAATAGCCTGGACGATTGTTCATGCCTGGTCTCGTTTTGAAAAGGAATCGAAAGAGAATATTGTCAGTGCGGCACAAGACAGCCATGCACCTCGAGGCGTTACCCCTGTCTATTGGTGCAAACAGTTACTAAATAAAAAAGTACGGGTAGTACCGGTCGATGAGTTGCTTTGGCGGTTGAGGATAAGACATGAACAACGTAAATTCTAATATAAAATCTTTTGAAAAACATTAAAGTACACATATATGGAAATTAACAGACGAGATTTCATTGCTAAAGTGTCTGCTATTGCAGCGTTGAGTGTCTTGCCTTCCTCATTGGTAGCCGCTATGGGCTATGAGAAAGTAGAGAAAGCCAAGCCAAAGTATCCAACTTTGAAATGTGATGTTGTGGTTGTCGGCGCTGGTCCCGGCGGAGTACCTGCGGCTATTGCGGCAGCCAGGCAGGGTGCTAAAGTGATTTTGCTGGAAGAGGATAATATGCCTGGAGGGGCTCCGGTCGATATGTATGTTCCTTTTATATGCGGTGGTCCCAGAGTCGGAATCTTTCAAGAGATGATTCAGATATTAAATGCAAAACATACCATTGGCGGACGTACTTGTGAGACATTCGGAAAGACAGGCAGTGACGGAAAAAATCACTGGTGGATGCCCGGTTCATATGCAGAAGTGATTTATCAGCTTTTGGAAAAAGAAGAAAATATTACGTTAATGTGTGGAGCACCTGTCGTGGGAGTAAAGCTCAAGGCTTCTGGTAATAGAAACCAGGTTACCGGGGTACGTATTATGCGCAATGGTGATTATCAGGATATTGATGCGTCTGTAACCATAGACTCTACTGGTAATGGATTGGTTGCTGATATGGCAGGATGCGAATATATGTATGGTAGTGAAGCCAAGAGTGATTATAATGAACCCGTAGGTATCGAAGTTGCTGATGGAAAAGTGCAGCCATGTACCTGGATGCTGATTAGTGAAAGGATAAAGCGCAACGCCATATTGCCCATTGATAAACTGAAGGGCAGCAGTGCCGTAGAAGATAACCTGAACCGTTGGGTGAAAGCCGATGACAAAGAAGATATGATTCGGAGAGATGCCGGTATCTATCTGCATTGGGGGCGGACTGTATATTGCAAGGATACTCGCGACCCTTTGTTGCTGGCGCAAGCACAGCAGGAAGCATTGGAACGTTTGCAGGAAAACCTGGAAATTTGGCATAAAGCTGGATATGCCGTGCACTTGGCTCCTAAGTTGGGCGTGCGCGAAGTGCGCCGCATCAAAGGCGAATATGTGCTTACGGCCAATGACCTGATTGCCGGGACGATGCATGACGATATGATAGCCCATGCACACTATTCATTCGATGTATGGGGAATGAAGATTCCCGAAGAAATGAAGCATATCGGTCCTTACGGTATTCCTTATCGTAGTATCCTGCCTGCTAAAACCGAAGGTTTGCTTACCGCTGGACGTATCATCAGTGCAACACGCATCGCCCATAGTTCACTTAGGGTACAACCTATCTGTGCCAATATTGGAACAGCAGCCGGTACGGCAGCGGCCATGTCTGCCTTGAATCGAACCGGACTTCGTTCCATAGATATCAAACAACTACAAGACCGACTTGCCTCAATGGGGCTTTTCGATGGTATAAAAAAGAAATAAGCGTACGACTATGACAATGAATAGAAGACAGTTTTTGAAAAACATGGGAATGGGTGCTGCTTGTGCAACTTTACCCGAAGTCTCCATGCTTGCCGCAAATGAAGCGATAAATTCCCAGGATAAGTCCTTGTTTAAATTACCCGAACTGCATTGTGATGTGATTGTGGTGGGAGCTGGTCCCGCAGGTATACCGGCTGCTGTGGCCGCTGCGAGAGAGGGTGCCAAGGTGATCTTATTGGAAGAAGATATGATGCCTGGGGGAGCTCCTGTGGATATGTATGTTACATATATGTGCGGTGCGCCTCGTGTAGGTGTTTTTATAGATATGGTGCGTGAACTGAACCACAAACATTCATTGAGCATTACTCCTAGCAGTACATTCGGTCAATGGGCTTGGGACAATAAGCAGCATTGGTGGTTACCTTCATCGTTTGCCCAAGTGATTTATGGTATTCTGAAATCGGAAAAGAATATTACCCTGATGTGCGGCTCACCAGTAGTTGATGCCTTGGTTGAGGCAAAAGGTAATAGAAATAGAGTGACAGGCGTTTGTGTGATGCGACAAGGAATGTTGCAAAAGGTCACTGCTCCGGTTACCATTGACGCTACTGGCACAGGGCTATTGGCAGCCAAAGCCGGCTGTGAATACTTCTACGGTAGCGATGCCCGCAAAGACTTCAATGAAAGCATCGGACTCGAAAAAAGCGACGGCAGAGTGCAGCCATGTACCATGATGTACATCAGCCAGCGTACTCGCAGCGATGCGGAATTTCCCCGTCATGAATTCAAAACCGGTGTGCTGGACCATGATCAGGAGAAATGGGTAACCCAGCAGACCGAAGAAGAATTCCGTAAAATAGACTCCGGCATCTACCTGCATTGGGGAGCAACAGTAGAATGTACCGATACTACCGACCCTGTATTGGTGGCTGACGCGCAGCGTCGTGCCATGAAGAAACTGGAACCGAAATTCGAGGTGCTCAACAGAGCCGGATATGTAACTCATGTCGCCCCGAAAATCGGAATCAGGGAGTGCCGTCGTATCAAGGGAGAATATGTATTGACGGTGGATGACGTGCTGAAAGGCGTGATGCATGATGACAAGATAGCCGACGCATGGTATTCGTTGGACCCGTGGGGAATGAATGTAGACCCCAAGATAAAGAACAGTGTAGGTCCTTACGGAATCCCCTATCGCAGCCTCATCCCCGTCAATACGGAAGGATTGCTGACTGCCGGACGTATTATCAGCGGAACCCGTTTGGCTATGAGTTCTTACCGGGTGCAACCGATATGTGCGACTATCGGTGAAGCGGCAGGTACGGCAGCGGCAATGGTAGCATTGCGGAAAACGGATGTACGCAGTCTTGATGTTCGTCAGTTGCAGAACCGCTTGGACGAAAAAGGTTTGTTCGACTGGTATCGTCATGTGAATATGAATGTGAATAATAAACCATGGAAAAATAAATAAGATATGAACCGTATTTTTATTTTGGTATTAGCTTTGGTTTGGTTTGTCTTTGAGGCGGAAGCTCAGACTGTTTTCTCTAAAAAGTTGAAAACGGGAAAAGAACAGACTGTTGTGTTTTATGGAAGCAGTGCGGCTGTCAACCGTTCTAACCGTTTTTGGGTAGATCAACTGCAACAAAAATTGGATAAGCGTTTTCCCGGCAAAGTCAATTTTTACAATTGTTCTAAATCAGGAATAGGCTCGTTTTGGGCTACCGAGAACTTTAAAGATTCGGTACTGAGTCGTAAACCCGACCTCTTGATTTTCGGCTTTTCGGAGAATGATGCAGTACTGCGTTTTAACAACTGGCCATGGTATTCGGGACGTTGTGCGGAATATATGATAGATCATTTGAGAGAACAAAATAAGGATGCTACTATTATTCTCTATATTCTTTCTGAACATCCGTTGGGAAGCGCAGCCGAAACCCGCCCTGAAATAGCTGCATTCAATACTTCTTGTCGCGAGGCTGCTGCAAAGAAAAAGGTGATTCTCCTTGATTTTTCCGTTACGTTTAATGAAGTATATGATAAGCTTGGCGAAGAGGGGCTCAAGCAATATCAAAGGGATGGGATTTTGCCTACGCGGAAGGCAGCGGATGAAGTGCTTGTACCTGAATTGTGGAAAGCTATATTCGGAAAAAAATGAAAAATTGCAATATAAAAGATTATAAAGTATTTGACTTATGAAAAGTAAATGGTTATTAATAATATGGATGCTGTTGTGCCATACCTGTTTGTCTGCCCAGTCACGGCTGGTGAAGAATTTGGAATCAGGTAACACTCAGACTTTAATTGTTTACGGCACGAGTGTGTCCAGTATGAGGCCGAATGGTCCTTTATGGGTAAAGAAGGTAGAAGAAGAATTAAACAAGAAGTATGATAATCGGCTGACTGTCTTGAATACCGGGAAAAGCGGGCAAAATTCGATTTGGGCATTGAAAAACTTGGAGGATAGTGTCCTATTGAAAAAGCCGGATGCCGTGATTATTGAGTTTGCTACTAATGATGCTGTCACCCGTTTTAATATCTCTTTAAAAGATTGTCGCGAGAATACGGAACTATTGATTCAGCGGATAAAAGAACGTTTTCCGGAGTGTGATATAATCTTACATTCGGTTTGCGGACACCCGTTAGGGAAAAATGCGGAGAACCGTCCTGAGATGAAAGCATATAACAAGGTTTACCAGTCAATTGCCAAAAAGCAGAAATTGCGGTATATCAACACTGCTGAAATATTTACCCGTACGGCGAAAGAGCAGGGAGTACCCGAATTGCGTAAGTATGCTGGAGATGGCGTGCATCCGACTAAAAGAGGAGGATTGGAGATTATAGCTCCGAATGTGGTACGAGTTTTGGAAATGAAATAAAAGGGGAAATTATAGCAGGCTGTTTGGACTTTGTAATATGAATAGAATGAATAGATTGAAATTTTTTCTTTCGGGACTCTTTATGTCCGGATATATGGTCGCATTTTCTGCACCCGCACATTCCCCTGTCGATTATGTAAATTCTTTAATGGGTACATTGTCCGATTTCAAATTATCGACAGGCAATACATATCCTGCTGTTGCGATGCCTTGGGGAATGAATTTCTGGGTGCCGCAAACCGGGAAAATGGGGGATGGGTGGGTTTATCGTTATGACCAGTACCAGATACGGGGATTTAAACAGACGCATCAACCGAGCCCGTGGATCAATGATTATGGGCAATTTTCTTTAATGCCGGTGATAGGAGACAAAATCAATGAGGATGAACGTGCGAGCTGGTTTTCTCATAAATCCGAAACCGTGACTCCTTATTATTATAGTGTTTATCTGGCTGATTATGATATAACAGCAGAATTGGTTCCCACCGAACGTGCAGCTTGTTTCCGGTTTACTTTTCCAAAATCGGATTCTGCCCGTATTGTCGTCGATGCTTTTGATAAAGGTTCGTATATTCGTATTATTCCCGAAGAAAATAAAATCATCGGTTATACGACTAAAAATAGTGGAGGGGTTCCTGGCAATTTTAAAAATTACTTTGTTATCAAATTTAATAAGAAACCTCATTTCTCATCTGTATGGAAGAAAGGGCAAAAGATTGCCGGTATGGACTTGTCTGCCGAACATGTCGGAGCGGTGATCGATTTCTCGACAGAAAGAGGAGAAACGGTAGAAGCTGTCGTTTCCTCTTCCTTTATCAGTTTTGAACAGGCGGAACGGAATTTGCAAGAGCTGAAGAATCGTTCGCTCGAACAGTTGAAGTCGGCTGGGAAACAAAAATGGAATGATGTGCTGGGTCGTATAGATATTGATGCTGAAGAAGACCAGAAAAAGGTGTTTTATTCATGCATGTATCGCTCCGTACTTTTCCCCCGTATGTTTTTTGAGATGGACGCTGAAGGGAAACCGGTACATTATAGTCCTTATAATGGGAAAGTGCTGCCGGGATATATGTTTACCGATACAGGCTTTTGGGATACCTTCCGCTGCTTGTTTCCTTTATTGAATTTGGTATATCCGTCCGTGAACAAACAAATACAGGAAGGATTGCTGAATACATACAAAGAGAGCGGTTTTCTGCCGGAATGGGCTTCGCCCGGTCACCGTGATTGTATGGTAGGCAATAACTCGGCTTCTGTTGTCGCTGATGGTATCTTGAAAGGGGTGACTCCCCGGAATTTGTGGACAGGACTGTATGATGCAATGGTGAAAACTGCTGATAGTGTACATCCTACCAGTAGTTCGACAGGACGTTTGGGGTATGAATATTACAATCAATTTGGTTATGTCCCCTATAATGTTGGCATAAAAGAAAATGCGGCGCGTACCTTGGAATATGCATATAATGATTGGTGTATCTGGCAGGTTGCCAAACTCTTGAATCGCCCGAAAACCGAGCAGGAATTATATCGGAAACGCAGCATGAACTACAAGAACTTGTACGATGCTTCACATAAGTTGATGCGCGGAAAAAATGAAGATGGCACTTTCCAGTCTCCTTTCAATCCTTTTAAATGGGGGGATGCATTTACAGAAGGAAATAGCTGGCATTATTCCTGGTCTGTATTTCATGATGTAGAGGGACTTATCAACTTGATGGAAGGGAAGAAGGAATTTACAGCCATGCTAGACTCCGTATTTTCCTTGCCACCGGTTTTTGATGACAGTTATTACGGTTTTGTCATACACGAGATTCGGGAAATGCAGATTATGAATATGGGGAATTATGCGCATGGTAATCAACCAATTCAGCATATGATTTACTTGTATAACTATGCGGGCGAGCCTTGGAAAGCCCAATACTGGGTACGTGAGGTGATGAACCGGATGTACCGTCCTCTTCCCGACGGATACTGTGGGGATGAGGATAATGGACAGACTTCGGCTTGGTACGTATTTTCTGCTTTGGGCTTTTATCCGGTGTGTCCGGGAAGCGGGCAATATGTCATCGGGGCTCCTTTGGTACGCAAGGCTGTTGTTACATTGGAAAACGGAAAAAAAATAAATATAGAGGCGGAAAACAATCATGCGAACAATCGTTATATACAGCGCATGACAGTGAATGGGAAAAATTATACCCATAACTATCTGAATCATGAGGATTTGATGAAAGGTGGAGATTGGCATTTCGAGATGGGGGATAACCCTAATAGAAAACGTGGCATAACACCTCAAGATGTACCTTATTCAATGTCCCGTTGAGATTAATCCTTTTTTTGACGTAGCGGTTAATGCTTTTTAGGGGGTGTTAATCCATGGATTAACCCTGTATCTAATCATTTCGACTATATATTTGAGGAAAAAATAAAAAACTTTTAGTAACCTAAAAAATAATACCCAATGAAACAATTCTATTCATTATGTATGATTATGCTCTTGGCATCTGTTCTGTCGATAGATGTTATGGGACAAAAAACAGCGTTGACTGTTACCGGCAAAGTTACGGATACTGAGGGATATCCATTGTCGGGTGTCTCAGTCGTCGTACAAGGAACAATGCGTGGTACGGTGACTAATTATGAAGGAGTATATTCATTAAATGTACCGTCAAAACAATCCGTACTTGTTTTTTCGATGGTCAGTATGAAGTCTGTCAATCACCGTGTAGGTAATAACACACAAATCAATGTAGTGATGGAAGAGGACGTGATAGGTCTGGGAGCCGTAGAAGTGGTAGCCATCGGTTACGGTTCTACACGGCGTTCGGATCTGACAGGTTCCATTTCATCTATCAGTAAAGATGCATTGAGCGAGCGTGCTATTGTGTCGCTCGAAGACGCCATGCGTGGCAAGGCTGCCGGTATGCAGATTGTACAGAATGACGGAGCTCCTGGCTCCGATTATACCATCCGTATTCGTGGAGCATCATCCGTTAATGCTTCAAGTGCTCCGATTTTTGTAATTGATGGTGTGATTTGTGATGACGCTTCTTCTTTGAATCCGGGCGATGTGGCATCAATTGAAATTCTTAAAGATGCTTCGTCAACAGCTATCTATGGTTCGCGTGGTGCTAACGGCGTCATTATGATTACCACGCGGCAAGGAACGAATGATGGAAAAACTCGTGTGGAACTATATGCCAACTTGGGTATGCAACAGGCAGTACGTCAATATAATATGCTCAACTCTTCGGAGTATACGCTTATGCGCTACAAGAGTGGATGGAAATACTATCCTTATGGAACTGAGCCGTCGAGCATGGATGAAGGCATTGTCTATCGTGACAATCCAAATGGTGACGGCAATTATTGGGTGCTCCCCCTAAGTTCGCCTTATGCTGACTGGCAGTCCTATGATGCTCCGGGAAGCACAAATACTCAATGGCAGGACTTAATGTTCCGTGATGCCATGTATCAGGAATACCGTATCAATGTTTCGGGTGGTAATAAGAACACGCGCTATTCGGTATCCGGTGGCTATCTTAACCAGGAAGGTGTGGTGGTGAACTCCGGTTTCGAACGGTTCACGGGAAGAATCAACCTTGTCCAGAAACTGAGCACTAACGTGACGATGACCGCTAATATCTCCGGTTCAAGAACTAAAAACTCAGGTTTGGCAACCGGTAGTTCCGATGGCCTGATGGTGAAACTGTTGCGCCAGTCTCCTTTGAATTCGGCGACATCATCCGGCATAACCGAAGGTACAGGGGAGGACGAAGGACAGGTTATTTCCAACCCATACATACAAGTACGTGATATTACTAACAATCGCTATAAAGACAATCTGACAGCCCGGTTGCAAGTCGAGTGGAAGATATTTCCCGAGCTCTCATTGCGTGTAGCGGGCGTTTATGAGGATAACCATCAAAAGACTGATGTTTTTTATCCCGCCAACACCGAACAGGGATTTAAGGCGAACGGACGTGCCATCGTCAGCAATGCCGGAATAAAAAAACTTTCCGGAGAAGCGTTTCTCACTTATACCAATTCGTGGAAAGGTGGACATCGTCTCAAAGTATTGGCTGGTAGCACACTCGAAACCTATAACAATAATACGCTGCGTACCGAAACCCAGAATTTCCCTTCACTCAATCTGGGGGTAGATGGAATAGGGATGGGGGTCACTCCCCAGATACCTACATCTACAATCGTTAAGTGGAACATGGCATCGTTTCTCGCGCGTGCCGAATATAACTATAAGGAACGATATCTGCTCACAGCCAGTTATCGTGCTGATGGTTCGTCACGCTTTGGTGCCGGTAATAAATGGGCGGGTTTCCCTTCGGTCGGTTTGGCATGGCGCGCTAATGAAGAATCGTTTATGAAAGATTTCGGTGTTTTCTATAACCTTAAATTGCGTTTCGGATATGGTCGTAGCGGTAACACAGCTATTCCTTCTTATCGAAGCCTTTCAACGGTGACCTCTCTATTTTATCCGATGTACGGTTCCGACCTTTCCTATGGCGCTACTATTGACAGACCTGCCAATCCGTCATTACGTTGGGAAACCACGGATATGGTCAACCTCGGACTGGATATGTCGTTCTTTAAGAATCGCCTGGCATTAACATTAGATGTATATCGTAAAAAGACAACCGACCTGCTGATTGAAAAAAATGCAGCATTAGCCACAGGATACGAAAAAGGATGGGCTAATATCGGTGCTGTCCGTAATCAGGGACTTGAAATCACACTGGATGCCACGCCAGTTTTAACAAAGAACTGGAACTGGACATTAAATGCCAATATTGGTTTCAACCGTTCAAAAGTACTCGATATTGGTCCGGGTGGTGAAATGGGATTTGATCCGGGGGTGATTCCCGGTTCGGGTAATTTTGTGATGATACGTCAGAATGAAAGTCTTGGCCAATGGTATGGTTATAAAATAGACGGTGTTTATAGTTCGCAATATGAGATAAACGAACATGGACTTACGGAAGTACTTGGTCAGAAGATAGCCAATGTACGTCCGGGTGACTACCGTTTCCATGATGAGAACGGAGATGGTAAAATTACTTCCGCCGATCTTGTGTTGCTGGGCAGTGGCGAACCGGATTTCACGGGTGGTTTGACCAATACGGTGTCTTACAAGAACCTCTCATTGAGTGTAGCTATGCAATTCAGTTACGGGGCTACCGTTTTCAACGCTAATCTTCACTCGCTGACGAGCGGGCGTGACGGTCACAATCAGATTAGTGACATGAATAACAACTCCTGGTCACCGACGCTTTATGATGCGGAAGGCAATGTAGCCTTTGCTGGCAACAATCAAGCTAAATATCGCATGCCGGGTGGGGTGGCACTCAATTACTGTACATCTAAAATGCTCGAAGACGGTTCGTTCCTGCGCATAGGAGACATTACTCTGGCATATGCACTTGGCAAAAAGATGGCTCGGAAAGTCGGCATGCAGAACATCAAACTGTTTGCTTCGGTCAAAAACCTTTGTGTGTTTACCAAATACACAGGGTATGACCCGGAAGTTAACACTCGTCAGGGACAGACAGGCGACTTGATGCCTAGCCTCGACTACAGTGCTTATCCGCGTAACCGCTCTTATTCCGTAGGTTTCAATTTTGTTTTTTGAATCGTTTAATATCCAGAATATAGAATTCCATGAAAAGATATATAATACTATTATTGGCTGCTACGTTCCTGCTTGGAACTTCTGTTTCCTCTTGTAGCAATTTCTTAGAAGAGAAGCCGGAGTCAGAATTCGATGAAGGAACCTTCTATAAGACTGTCGAGTCTTTGAAAGTTGGAGCAGTCGGTGCCTTTTCTACGTTGCGCTATATGTACAACGTCGGCACTAATACACCATTGTTCGTCGGTATGGTAGGTACGGACGAGTGCATGTATCCTAATGAAACTAATCTGCGCGGCTTCCTTGATCGCTATACATATACGTCTACCGACGGCTGTATTAAACAGTTTTGGTTTCGTTACTATCGGTTGATTACTGCCTGTAACACCGTTATTTATAAAGCCGAAGGTGTAGAAGGAGATACGAAACTTATCAACCGCTATGTGGCTAATGTACGTTTTCTACGTGCATGGGCTTATTTCAATTTAGTGCAGACTTTCGGAGCCGTACCTTTGATGACTGACCACGTGACTGAACTCACTTATGACATGGGGCGTACACCAGTAGCGGATGTTTATCGGCTCATCGAAACAGATTTGCTGTTCTGTCTGGGTGAAGATATCCTGCCCAAAGAGATTGATGGTGGCTGGGCGAATTACTGGGCTGCCAAGACATTGCTTGCAAAGGTATATATTACCATGGCTTCCGCACGTACTGCAGGTCGTGTAGAGGGGTATGAGCAGATTGAACAGACTGACGGGCAACTTTACGGTGACGCACTGAAACTGCTTCAAGATGTGATAACCAATAGCGGACGTGATTTGGAACCCGTTTATGGAGACGTTTTTAAAATAGGAAATAAGAATGTCAATAAAGAGACTATTTGGGAAATACAGTTTAGTGCACAAAATCCTTATGGCTCACAATGGTCGAAAGAATATGGCGCCCGTGCGATAAACACCGACGGGCAGAAACTTTATGGTGGCTGGCGTACGAATGCCATTGCCGGACAGTGCAACCTTAAATATGTACCTTCGTTCTGGAATTATTATGATGCTAATGGTTATGATAAGCGTCGGGAGTGGAATCTGGCGGATTATGTAATCGACTTTGATAAAACAAATAATAGCCCGAAAGCGCTGAAGCCCATGACAGAATTGAGCGGTAAACCACAGCCTGGAGATAATACGAAGTCTGTGACGAATAGTGGTGTTACCAAATATCGTTGGGGAGCTACCTGGCAGGATGAACATAATGACTTTGTGTATTCTAACTGTCCGAATAATATTATTGTATTGCGTTTTGCGGATGCTTTGTTGATGTATGCTGAAGCGGATTTGATGTTGAACAATGGAGCGCCGTCTGATGAGGGGGTGAATGCTATCAATCGCATCGTGCAGCGTGCCCGCGGGTTGGACAAGGGAGTTGCCATTACTGAAGAACAGACACCCGGTTTTGTGGATTATGATGATACCTACACACTCGAAGATGTGTTGATTGAACGTGCCCGTGAACTGTGTTTCGAGCGTTGGCGTTGGTATGACTTGGCACGTACTGGCATGCTCGAACACTTCCTGGAAAATCGCAATGGTTTTAGTACGACAAAAACCAGTTTTGATAGTGATAAAAATTATCTGTTTCCCATTCCGTTGAGTGAGATACAAATCTCTACTAATAAAGAGGGGATGTATCAGAATCCTAACTATTAATCGTAAGATACTATATTGCATATTTTAATCGGGCTTTAAAAAACTAGAATCAATGAAACAATTAAAATATTTATTTTTTGTTCCTTTTATGCTCCTTTGGTGCTTGATGGGGGGTTGTGAAAATGACGAAGATATGTATTTCCCTTATGTCAATGTACCGCTGACTACCCATAATCCGGTGCTTGTTGAGGGGGAAATCCTGCATGTAGGTATTGGACAGGACGGTGTAAATTATCGTGCGGTGAGTGATAACAAGGATATTGTGACCGCTGAAGTTGTTGGTAATGAGATTGTGCTGACAGGAGGTGCGATAGGTAGTACAATGGTGCGTCTTTTTGACGATAGCAATAACCGTGCTCTTCTAATGGTTGAGGTACGTAAACTTCAGGAACTGACGTTTGAATCGCTTCCCGAAGGAATCGATATTTTACGTTTGGATAATGACGGTATCATCGTTCGCGAACTAAAAATTCTTACGGGTAATGGCGGTTATACACTAACCAATTCTGCTCCTGAAGCTATCACTGCCGAAATAGTGGAAGATGCTGATGTTAGCGGTGGATATAAACTTGTACTCTCCGGTAAAGCGAATGTTGAACAGGCTACAATCACTGTAACCGATGTCCGGAATCAGTCGGCTACCCTAAAGGTTCGGGTTACTAATCCTATCCGTCCTGTTTCGTTTGATGTAAGTGGCACTCTTGAAGGTGAATACGTGTATGAAGGTGTGCCTCAGCAGATTTCTTTCAACATCACTTCCGGTAATGGCGGTTATGTTGTTAAATCTCTGAATGAAAGTGTGGCTACCGTTGCAATATCCGGTGAAACCGTAACAGTTACTATAATGGGTGACGGTGGTACAACGATTACGGTGACCGATCAGGAAAAAGAAAGTAGCTCAATAGATTTATGGGTACCACTTAATCTTGATGACCCGACACCACGTATTTCTTGGGATGGTTATCGTGCTGATATTAATACTCCCGGAACATCTATTGATGGAGCTTATGCTACGAAAAAAGATATGTATTGGTATCAACAGCATGGAGATATGAAGGACACTTACTACATATTCTTCAATGGCGGTTGGGCGGATAATCTTAATTGTGTGGGGGTTGCCAACCGAAATCCGAAGCTTGAGACTACTATTAATGAGGTTACAATATCATATGATGATAAAGCATCGTCCGTTAATAAACTTAAAGAGTTTAAGTTGGAAAAGCGTATTGGTACAGGACCTACAAGTCATCCACATATCTATTTCATTTCTTTTGTTACAGAAGATGGCAAGCGCGGATTCATAGTACATCGTTGGAATGAATAATAAAAGAATGTAATAAGGTTATTGTTTTTTTAGGGTATGAACATGAAGGTTGGATAGAATGTTATTCAGCCTTCTGTGTTTCTATAGAATACACAAAATTATATTGTAACCTTCAGTTATATGGCAAAAACAACTATCTTTGCTATATGTTTACTATACACATAACATAACAACATCATACAGTATGAAATATAATTTTGATGAAATAATAGACCGTAACGGTACAGACTCCGTTAAATGGGATGGAGTGGAAGGTCGTTGGGGGCGCAAGGATTTGATTCCGATGTGGGTAGCCGATATGGATTTCCGCACAGCCCCTTTCGTGATAGACGCTTTGAAAAAACGCCTGGAGCATGAAGTGCTCGGATATACATTTGCCTGTAAAGAATGGTCGGAGTCTATTATCAACTGGTTACAGACACGCCACGGATGGACGGTAAGCAAAGAGATGCTGACATTCACTCCCGGCATTGTTCGTGGATTGGCCTTTGCTATCCACTGCTTTACGCAGAAAGGGGATAAAGTTATGGTGATGCCGCCTGTTTATCATCCTTTCTTTTTGGTAACTCAGAAGAATGAACGTGAAGTCGTATTCAGCCCGTTAGTGCTGAAAGACGGGCAATATTATATTGATTTTGACCGTTTCCGCCAAAATATTCGGGGCTGCAAACTGCTTGTTTTAAGTAATCCTCATAATCCGGGCGGACGTGTATGGACAAAAGAGGAACTGGCTCAAATAGCCGATATTTGCCATGAAAGCGGTACATTAATCATCTCTGACGAGATTCATGCCGACTTGACTTTACCGCCATACAAGCATCCTACGTTCGCTCTTATTTCAGAAAAGGCACGGATGAATTCACTTGTCTTTATGTCTCCGAGCAAGGCGTTTAATATGCCGGGACTGGCAAGTTCTTATGCTATCATAGAAAATGAGGAGCTTCGTCACCGTTTCCAGACATATATGGAAGCAAGCGAGTTCAGTGAAGGGCATCTGTTTGCTTACTTGAGTGTAGTGGCTGCTTACAGTCATGGTACGGAATGGCTTGATCAGGTGATTGCTTATATCAAGGAAAATGTAGACTTTACCGAAAACTATCTGAAAGAGTATATTCCTGCCATCAAGATGATTCGTCCGCAAGCTTCCTATCTTATCTTTTTAGATTGTCGCGAATTAGGACTAAATCAGGAAGAATTGAACCGTCTTTTCATAGAAGATGCTCATTTGGCATTGAACGACGGAACAACATTTGGTAAGGAAGGCGAAGGCTTCATGCGGTTGAATATTGCTTGTCCGCGTGCTACGTTAGAACGGGCTTTGAAGCAGTTGGAGCGGGCGGTAATAAGCTTAAAGTAATTCCTTTAGGATGGGATTATTATATTGGAATAATTCTCACCGAAATGAGAAATAATTCTTATCGTAGTGAGAACTTTTTCTCATGCCATTGAGAATTATTTCTCATTACGATGAGAATGTTTTCTCATAGGCATAAAAAAGTTAGAGAATATAGATGACCGTAAGTTGCTGTTTATTATAGGGTTTGAAAAGAACTATACACAGTTTTGCATGAGAATTAAAGAAGCAAACTGCAACTTGATTTTATAAAATAAGCCCCTTTTCCACGAAATTCGGAAAAGGGGCTTGTTTTTTGGATTAAGAAGCTGAGAAATCAAATAAAGATAAACACTTACTTCTGCATAAAATCTACCGGAATCAACCGCACTTCACTATTCAAGCCGGAAGGCAGCGGACTCCAATGTCCGTAATTGGCCGGGCGATAGTTTAAATCGACAATATTGATTTCTTTGAACTTGCGCCATTGCACTCCCTGTCTGTCCAGTTCTGCTATTCGGTTTGCAGGAAGGTTCGTGACTTCTATTTCGATGTGGTTTTTCCCGGATTTCAGCAGATGACCTACTCTCAACTGATAAGGCACTGCCCATACACAACCCGCTTCCTGTCCGTTGATGCGGACACGGGCACTTTCGCGTACATCGCCCAAGTCGAGCATCCAATCGTCAGCCTTCAGGGCAGGCAGCTCAATATCCAATGAATAAACGCCGGTTCCCATATTGATTTTGGCTGCCGGATGATTGATGCTTGTCCATGAACACGGGCGGTCTATGTCGAATGTACCTTGAACTTCCGGTTTGCTTTCGGCAAAGTGTAGTTTCCAACCGTGGTCAAGGCTGAGGCTGAAAGGTTGTTCCTTTATATATTTCCACGGTTTGGAAGCTTGCAAAGGCTGTTGATAAGTTTGCAGGATAACCGATTCGCCGGATTTCAGTTGTAGATAAACTTGTGTCTTGCCGTCTGTCTGACAGATAAGTGCTTCTCCACATTCTCCGGTCATAGGGTTGAAGAGGGCGGCTGCGGTTGCATTCGTTCCTAAGGTAACCCAGCCATCCACTCCTTTGTCTTGCAGGGAAGAGATGAAATAATGATGTCCCGTGTCATTAACTCTCCGGATAGTTTGCAGGCCGAATTTTGTTTTCATTTCCTCGCAAGGAATATGGCAACTGGCTAATGTGCGCGCATAATCCGTTCCTGTGATAATCTTTCCCTTTCCAACCGGAGTGACGGTTGTTTCGGAGAAAGAGACAGACGGAAGTTGGCGGAGCGTACGTTGGTAACTTTTACGTTTCTGTTCCAAGCGGGCATATCCCGGTACATCCGTCGGATAGTTTTCGAGGAATATGATAGTAGCTCCCTGCTTGGCCAGTTCTACAAGATGCGCCAGCACATCATCCGGCATCAGATGGGCGGCAGGCACTACCAATGCTTTGTAACCCGTTCCGCCCGAAGTAACCAACTGTCCGTCTTTGAAACGGGTGCTGCGGATGAAGTTGTCGGAGATATAATCCCCGTCATATCCGCTGTTGTTGATGCGGTGGATGGCGTCGATAAATTTAGGAGCCAGTTTATCCATGTGGTGGATAGTGAATAGTAATAATCGTCCCGGTTGTTCGTTCCACATATCATATACCGGAAGATAAATCAGGAAATCATTATCCGGTCGTCCCATTTGCAGAAAGCTCTGGCAACGGGTGATATAATTAAAGAAAGAAGGAGCGTCACGCCAGATACTGTTCGTCGGATTCATATTGATAGACGCATAGAACAGCCAACCCGGCCATTCAGCTTCTTTCGGAGAGTAAGGCGTCCCATGAAAGAACATATGATTGACACCGGAAACAAACATCAAGTCCATATCCGGCTTGCATTGTGACAGGGAAGTGCGGAAATGCTCCGTCAGCCAGGTGAATGTTTCGGAAGAAGTATAGGTCTTACCTGCAATATGTGCAGCCGAAGAAGCATATTTCAACATAGACAAATCCGAATCATTCTTCTTGGTCAGTGAATCCTGCCACAATCCTTCGATATGGAACTGTGACAGTCCGAAGCCTTCACATTCGGGAATATCTACGGCTGCGTAAATATCAATCAGATTACCCGGTGAACCATGTGCCTGGTTGCGGGTGATGCTACCGTTTTTGTGTGCCCAGTCTGTCCATTGACAGGTGAAGTTTTCCAATAACAAGTCGGAAATCGTCTCCCGATAATCGGACAAGATGCGTCTACTGACTTCGGGACGGCTTTCATCCAGAAATTCAGGGAAATGCTCTTCTAGTTTATATCCCCGTCTGCAGGCAAACTGTTCCAGGAAATCGTCTGTCCAGTCTGCTTGATACACCTCGTAAGAGTCGTTGAAGAATGTATGCGGATAGCTTGTCTTGCTACTCTTGAATGCACGGTCAAAGCGGGAAAGATAGTTCTTGACAGCTTTCTTTGACAGGTGGTTCATGACGTATCCTTCCCCGCCCGGTGCTGCCCGTTTCACTTTCTGCCGTGTCTTTCCAACGTAGAGGGCTACCACTTTCCATTTGCCGGCAGGGGCTTTCCATTGCAACTTGTCTTTTTTTACATGAGAAGTCAGATTAAGACACTCGCCATTTTCATTATAAGCCATCACCTGGCTTAATACGGAATAAAGTTGTTGCTTAGGGTCAGTCACATTAATATCCTGTACAATCTCTTTGCCGCCCTCTATTTCGTAGGTTTGGAAGATTGCCTTGGTCGCTGCGTCTTCAATGCTGACTTCCGGCCCGCCAAAAGGCCATCCGGTACCGGTATTCATGTCGATTTCAACGCCTGTGCGTTTACCTTCCGCCTGTGTATGCTTGAGCACTTCCGTCCAGCGGGGAGAGAGGAACTGTATCTCGTTTGCGTCATTCCCTTGCACGCCGTAGATAGGTGTGATTTCCACCGCACCCATGCCGGCACGTGCATATTCTTCCAGATTGTACGTCAGGTTCTTTTCGTCTACGGCACTTCCCAGCCACCACCATCGGGTGCCGGGACGCGCTTCTGCCGGAACGCTCGGCCACTGTTGCGCTTGTATGGCTCCGCCTGTTGCAAGCAGGCAGAGGAATATCAATTGTTTCTTATTCATCATTCTTTCGGCGTATTATAATATTCTATCTTTTCTACATCATCGGTTACAAAGAGCGGTCGTCCGTCCGGCTGTTCAAAATGGAAGCGGATACCGTCGAAAGTTATGTTCCGTGCATGGCGGACGTAAAATCCTTTGGCGGGAATAGTGCCGAACATCCACGGTTCGGGATATACTTTCTCCTGTTCGGGCGGAACACGTTTACCGTCTTCCGCGCTGTATCCACCTTTATAATATAGGTGAATATTACGGAAAGTGACATCCTCGATACAAGCACCCGGCACACCGCTGATAATGGAAGCATATCGGCTGTCGGCATTCCACACATTGATATCACTGATAAGGATACGTTTCATTGTGCCTACGGGCGTGCCTTCGGGACTACGCATACGTGCGCCCAGTCTTAGGAAAATAGGAGCATTGACAATATTCCTCATCGTGATATTACTGATAACAATATCTTCCAGACGTCCCCCGTCTACGGTTTCCAATGCCAGACCCCTGCAATGTTCAAAGATACAATTAGTGATGGCAATATTACGGAATCCGCCGCTGCTTTCGGTACCTAACTTGATGCGTCCGGTACGGTAACCATGGTCGGGAGCCTGCGGTTCGTCCAGTTGCCAGGTTCCGTTCATTACGCTTCCCTGGTCAAAACCGCTCACATAACAATCACTGATAGTCACATTCTCCGTATCCTGAAAACGTCCTAACCCGTAAGAGGCTTTCAGCACAATGGCATCGTCCCAGGGAGAATTTACCGTACATTGGCTGATACGCACATTCCGGCAGCAATCAATATCGAATCCGTCGCGGTTGGTATCTACTTTCAGATTCAAGATAGTCAGATGGTCTACCCCGGTGGCGAGCAGGGCGAAATGTCCGCAGTGAAGCATGGACAAATCCTTGAGTGTCACATTCCGGCAATCTTTCAGGCTGATAGCCTTGTTGCCTACACCCGGCAGCCGGCTTTCTTCGCGGGTCAAGCCTTTACCGTAGATAAGTCCGGAACCGCTGATGGTTATATTCTCCAGTCCGATTCCCCAAATCAATGAATTCTTCCAATGGCTGTGACCGAAATCCTGGTACTTATTATGTTCATTCGCTTCAGCGGTATCATATCCTTCCTCTTTTCCGGGAAAGGCGGCAACAATGCGTGCTCCTTGTTCCAGATACAGGTGAATGTTGCTTTTCAGTCGGATAGAATAACAGGCATATTCTCCGGCAGGCAGGTAGACAGTACCGCCACCGGCTTGTGCGGCTGCTTCAATCGCGCTGTTGATGGCGGGGGAATCAATCGTTTTTCCATCCGCTTTGGCTCCGAAATCCTTCACGTTGTAGATGGCTGCATAGCTGTAGATGCAACCCACTAAGAGACTGAATAGTAAATATATCTTTTTCATTTTTTGTCGGTTTGGGCAAAAATATCCGGTAACATATAGTAGTTATAATCCGCCTTCTCATTCTGCTCATAGAAGCAGAAATAAATCCTGCTGCCGGGAACGAGCGGGCAACGTCCCGCCAGTACGGGGCGGTCGGTTCGTTTTCCTGATTCATAAAGCATCAGGGGAGTTTCGTCCTTGTGCCCGTTGCTCAGGCGGATATCGTCGGTAGGAGTGACCGCCTGTACAGTCCGTAATTTCATGCTTTCTCCGTAATAGCAGGTAAAAGCCTGTCCTTCCACACTAAACACATTCACGTCCGCATCCGGCCGGCAATCGCCGAAGCTCCAGAATAAAGCATCGGCTTTGGGAGAGGAAGCTACCTCTATTTCCAGTATAAATCCACGGGTATCGGGCAAGGCTTTCCATTGGAAAGTAATCCCCGGTGTCTTTTCCTTAGGTTGCAGCCAGTGGCTTTCGTTTCCTTTCGATATTCCCAGCTTGAAAGTACCGGCAGGCGGTGTCAGAGACTGTGCTTGCGCATCAATGAGCAAGATTCCCAGCAGTACGATGGTCAGGAGTTGTTTCAGCATAGTTGAATTTGATATTACTTTGTTCATTTTCCTTTAGTTCGATAGCGTCTTTCTCTGTTACGTCCAATGTAATCTCCGACAGGTTGAAATTCTTCGTATAGCAGATTTTACCCGGTTTCCTAGCCTGTGCTTCGATGGCGTAAAGATAGAAATTTTCCAGACGCAAAGAGTCGTTCCATCCCGAAGCAGAGATAAATTCGTCTACGTTCTCGGCTTTAATCCGCGATACATATACGTTGCGGAAGCGTGGGTATCCCTTTTCGGGGGGTACTACCGGAGTCAGCATAACTTTCCAGTGTTCTGGGATTTCCTGGCCTTCATACTCTTTGGGAAGAGTGCTGTAACTGTAACTGGGGTTCCAGTTCAAGTCTGCTGCCAGTACGTGGCGGACGTTTTCGGCTTTTACGTTAGTCATGTAGATGTTTTCGATTGTCCCACCGCGGTTCATGGCGCTTTTCAGACGGAGCACGGCGGAAGTGCCGGCAGCTTCGAGGTTATAGCCCAATACATTCCGGATACTGCCGGAAGTTTCGCTGCCGCAGGTGATAAGTCCGGCGCCCTTGCGGGCAATGCAATTGCGAATCACCACGTTCTCCGTAGGAAGATTCACCCGCAAACCGTCCGCGTCCCGTCCCGATTTGATACAGATATTGTCGTCGTTACAGTCTACATCGCAGTTCTCTATAAGAATGTTGCAGGAAGAATCTATGTCGATGCCGTCCGTGCTCGGGCCGTGACCGCCTATATTATTATTAATCGTCAATCCATCTATGGTGCAATAGTTGGAATAAAGAATCTGACATCCCCAAAAGCCGGTACGCATCAGGGTGAATCCTTTTAAGGTGATATCCGAACTGCGTTCCACAAGAATACCCCGCACACGTTTGCAGTCGTAATCTACAATCCAGCGCAACCCTTTCGTTTCGTATTCTTTGCGCATTTCCCAATATTTGTCCCAAAAGACTTTTCCCCGGCAGTCCAAAGTTCCTTCTCCGCTGACGGCAGCGTTCTTTTCGTTGACAATGTTTATTACTGCTGCCGGCCATGTCATCTCGATACCCGCAATTCGTGAACGGAATTCGGGATAATGCTGGATATGGGGGCTGGCGAGTAGGGTGACGCCTTTGTCCAGTTGCAGGTTGACACCGCTTTTAATGAACAGTGCCCCGGTCTGATAATATCCGGGCTGGAGAGTGACGGTTCCCCCGCCGGAGACGGCACAACTGTCGATTGCTTTCTGGATAGCTTCCGTGCTGAGCACTGTGCTGTCCGCTACTGCGCCAAAAGAATTAGCGGATAAAATTAGGTCATTTCCGGGAGTTTTCCGGCTTCCTACACTGTCCGCCCACGACAAATCCGGTTGCTGCGGAACCTGTCCCCATTCGAAGCTGTTGCTTCCTGCTTGTTTGGCTGGAGTACATGCTATAAAAAACGTGCCTGCTAGAAGTAGGGGAAAGATGCTTTTACTTTTCATATCGGTCAATATTGGGATTCTTTAATTTCCGTCCGGTTTCTCTATTTCTGTGAAAGGTGATTCGTTCCAGTGGAAAGTATTCACATCATCCGGGTGTGCCGGATTGTATGCCGGGTCGATTTTCAGATATTTCGCCAGTTCGGGAACGGCTTTCTTCATTCCTTCAATCACACATTGGGCTATCTGATAAGCCCCGTAAGGATTGAAGTGGGTGTTGTCGGCAAAATCCTTGGTCTGTCCCGGATAAGTGCCTGCTGGATAATGTACGAAAGCACGTTTGGACGTTTCGGGGCCGAGGGCTTCATAGAGCGTGCGGGTCATTTCGTTGAGGTCAATCAATGGCACGTTCTCCTTGGCGGCAAGCCAGCGCATGGCTTCCGGGTAGTCTTCGTGCGTGTCGCGGATATGTCCGGTTGCGTCAAAACTCCGGCGTTGGGTGGGAGTGACCAGTACGGGGTGTGCTCCACGTGCACGGGCTTCGTCAATGAATGTTTTCAGGCTGGTCATAAAAGAGTAATACGCTCCTTTGCCGGGTCCTTTCTGTTTCTGGTCGTTATGTCCGAACTCCATAAAGAGATAATCGCCTTTCTTCATTTGGCTTAATGCTTTTTTCAGGCGTCCTGCTCCGATAAAGGTATTGGCTGATTCGCCGGATTCCGCATAATTGGCAATGCAGACATCTGTTCCGAAGAAATGGGGAATCATCTGTCCCCAACTGGCCCACGGTTCGTTATCCTGGTCTACTACCGTACTGTTACCGCATAGAAAAACAGTGATAACCGACGGGTCGGCAGGTTCTATACTGATACTCTGGCATACAGGTGCGTCACCGTTGAATTCCAGTGTCAATTTATCATCCCAGTTCAGTTTCGTTTTCTCACGTGGCTTGATGCGCACGGATTCTTTCTCGGAGATGCGGGGATTCCGCTTGTTGATGATAAACGTCTCGTCTATGAACTGGCCTTTCTTTGTCGGCAGATTCTCAACGAACAGACGACGGGACTCTCCCCGTACAGTTGTCACTCCTGCCTGCTTCTTGCTTCCGAGACGAACGGTCACTTTGTAATTTCCATCCGGTACGCGGACAGAGAAGAAGAAAGGCGCTTTGTTTCCTTTTTCAGGTGTGGCGGTGAGGTCGTATCCGTATCCCGTCTCCTCGCTATATCGGGGTGCGTCCGACAGTTGGTAGGTGCGGACTTCTTCTTGGGCATTGGCGGTTATTGTAGCCAAGAGTAGTAAGCCTATGATAGTAGTTCTCATATAATATAAGTTAATATATATTGGTTTATTGGATAATATTAGGCACGGATTACACGGTTTTCAGAATTATGCTTTACATAAAGCAACAGCGTAATCCGTGTAATCCGTGCCTGATAATTTCCGTTTAGTTAATCTTCGGTTTCAGTTCGTCGGGAGAATCTTTGGTGTAAGACTTCACATCTCCTGCTACTTTGGTAAACAGCGTTTGTATCTGCTCCGGCGTTATTACCGTTGACGGACGGAAAGCATCCGAATTCATATAATCCAGAATGGCTTTGTGCATCTGTCGGGCAACGATTCTTTTCTCCGGTTGTGAAGTAATATCCATACTGGTCATCAGTAACTTCCCGTTCAATACCTTTGCTTCAAACAACATTCCTATTTTCCGGCTGATAAACCACGTATCAATGCTCTGGATAGTCGGTTGGAACTCTGCCGGAAAATCGGTGAACTGCATCACCTGTGCTTTATTCAGTAGTTCCCACCATTGCAGGTTGCTGTGATATTCCGTCGGGAATTGGCGGAAAAGCGGATGATATTCGTTCACGAAGATACCCGTCGTGTGCGGCGGGCGCATCTTGAACCAGGAAGTGTTCCAGAATACCGGAGTAAAATATTGTTTGACTTCTTTGCCGTATTGAATCTTTCCGGCCGCCGTAATCAGAACATTTCCACCTTCCTGCAATACCGATAAAGCCTTGGCATCCAGCGTATCTGTGGTATAAACATCACCTTGCGTCAATTCCACTTGCGCGGGATATACCCAAAAATCCCAGTCGTTCACGGCGTCACTGCCTTCGATGCGTACTTCCAGATTAAGTTTCTGCGGAGTAGTGACTTCTGCTAAATCCATATCTACACTACCCAAAGAACAGAGATTACCAATAGGTATATTGTGAGTACCTACACTTCCATGAGCATATACTTTCCCGAACTTATCCTTAATAATATAAACGGTTTTTGCTTCCTGCAAAGGAGCTGCCCCGAAATGAGACACTTCGATGTCGGCATGGAATGTTTCGTTGTTGGTATATACAAATTTTGGGATACGCGCCAATGGCACAGTCGGACTGCAAAAACGTCTGAACTGTTCTGCGTTGATATATCCTTTTTCTTCAAAGAATACGTCCAATACACCGACCAATGCAGTTCCCTGACCGGAATAATCATTGAGAGCCAACAATTGGAATCCGGTATAATCGGGAGTGCGCAATGTCTTTTCAATCTCATGCTTGTAGCAGAGAGCCTGAAGTTTGCCCGAAGCCATCATAAAGTCATAACTTTGGCTTCCCATGTGGTTGTCATTCAGAATATCCCGGAAGATTTCAAAATTCTTCGCTTTGTTGACTCCGGTGTACTTACGGATTTCATTGAAATTTGGGAATACGCACCACTGCCCCGTCTCATGCGATACATACGGCTGTTTTACCGTATCTATCCTGGCGCGATAGTCCGACATACTTTCCGGGCGCGCACCTGCCCAACTCAATCCTCGTGCTCCGGCTTTCACATGGAACTCATTGTGAGGCTGCCACTGCCAGCTATTTCCTACGGAAGCTCCCGTATATACATGACGCGGGTCGGTCGCTTTCCAATAATCCACAAACTTGCTTACCCATGCCACCCAACGACCGGAAGGCTCATTGCCGCAAGCCAGCATACAATAAGAAGCATAATTCCCATATTCTTTCGTCAAAGCAATCGTTTCATCCATCAGGTACTTGTCAATCGGCTGTCCGTTGCCCAGCTTCGGCCCATGATTCGGCCAGCTCGGCCCTTCCGGTTGCAGGTAGAACCCTACAAGGTCGGCAGCGATAAAAGCCGCTTCCGGCGGACAGAAAGAGTGGAAACGCATATGGTTCAACCCGTAGCTGCGGCAAATGCGGAATACCCGTTCCCAGGAAGCTACATCCATCGGCGCATAGCCTGTCAACGGGAAATCACAGTTTTCTACCGTGCCGCGAAGCATTGTCTTTCTGCCGTTCACGTAGAACCATTTTCCTTCTATCTTGAAGTCGCGCATACCGAACTGCACCTGCTTTGTATCCGTCTGTTTGCCATTGCTCAACGTAGCCGTCAGTTTATAGAGTGCAGGGCTGAATTCATCCCATGTCAGGAAATCCTTTCCCATCAGAAGTTCCATTTCAACCGCATTGTCTCCCGGACGGATATTGAAAGTTTGCTGTACGGGAGCAACTTTGTGCCGGATGTCCGTGTTGAAACTCTCGGCAGAAAGCATGATTTCTCCTTTGGCGGAAGAAGCGGACTGTACATTCATACGCACCAGCGCTTTCTGATTGCTCAAATCGGGATATACCTGAATGTTCTCAAAGTGTATTTTCGGTGTAGCTTGCAATTCGATTCGTCCGATGATACCGTTCCAGTTGCCTTGCGTCTGGTCGGTGATACTGTGGGAGTCGGGGCCTACGTTGATTTCCTTGATGCGGTTGTCAATGCGGATAGTAATCAGGCACGTCTTTCCGGGGGCGACTGCAGAAGTCAGGTCATAGACGTGAGGAACACAAAGACTGTTCTGCATGCCGAGTTCCTTTTGGTTTACCCAAACGGTGGTTTCTATATGCGGACGTTCCAGGAAAAGGGAGATTCTTTCCCCTTTCCAGTTGGAAGGAATTGTAACTTTCTTTTGATACCAGGCTACGCCTACATAATGTTTGTCGGGAGTCAGGAAGAAGGGGAGTTTCACTTGTCCCTCTATCCTGTATTTTTCCATATATGGGTTGAAGTAGTAAGAACTGTCGTAGAGGCTTCCCGTCCACTGGGTGCGGGCGGTCACTTCATCCCCCTTTAGCTTTTCGGGCATGGAGCCGGGCAGGTTGATAGAGTCGTCGAGGGATTTTTTGAACCATTGTTCCCTGACGCCGATATCTTCCCGGTCTATCTGGAAGTTCCACTTGCCGGATAAGCTGAAAGAATGATTTTGCCCCACTGCGGTCAGTATGGCGGCAAATACGATAGTAATACTTACTAAAAGTCGTTTCATGATATATAGGATTGATATGTTTTTCATTTCTTCTGAAAATCTGCCGCTAAAGTAGGGCTTTTTAAAGGTTTGGTAAATAGAAAGATGTACAGATACATAGAATATTGTATCAAAATGGGCTTGTTGGGTGGTTGGTGTACAAAACTACATGTATTTGAAATATTGTCCATGCCCTTTGCCTTTGAGGAGTTTGCGGGATGCCCTATATTTGCGAAGTAAACTTTTTAATCTTAAAAGGAACCATGAAAAAAGTATTTGTCTGGATAGCTCTCAGTCTTTGGTCGATAATGACAATCTTTGCCGGTGAGAAAGCCTATCTCTTTTCTTATTTTATCAATGGCAGTAAGGACGGACTGCATTTGGCATACAGTTACGACGGATTAAACTGGCTACCCCTGAATGGCGGATGCTCTTACCTGACACCCTCTGTCGGTAAAGATAAATTAATGCGTGACCCGAGCATTTGTCAGGCTCCGGACGGAACGTTCCATATGGTATGGACTTCCAGTTGGACAGACCGGATTATCGGATATGCCTCTTCCCGCGACCTGATTCACTGGAGTGAACAGCAAGCCATTCCGGTGATGATGCATGAGCCGGAAGCCCATAATTGTTGGGCGCCCGAACTGTTCTATGACGAATCTTCGCAGACTTACTATATCTTTTGGGCTACCACCATCCCCGGCCGTCACAAGGAAGTGCCGACCAGCGAAAGCGAGAAGGGACTGAATCATCGCATTTATTATGTGACGACAAAAGACTTCCGTACTTTCTCAAAGACAAAGATGTTCTTCAATCCTGATTTCAGCGTAATTGACGCTGCCATTGTGAAAGACCCGAAGCATGAAGACTTGATAATGGTGGTGAAGAACGAAAATTCCAATCCGCCGGAAAAGAATCTGCGTGTTACACGCACGAAGAAGATAGCGAAAGGATTCCCGACCAAAGTATCTGCACCCATTACAGGAAAATACTGGGCAGAAGGCCCGGCTCCTCTTTTTGTAGGTGATACGCTCTATGTCTATTTCGATAAATACCGTGACCACCGTTATGGCGCTGTCCGTTCGCTGGATTACGGCGAGACGTGGGAAGATGTTTCCGAACAGGTTTCCTTTCCCCGGGGTATCCGCCACGGAACAGCTTTTGCGGTCGATATTTCCGTAGTGGAAGCGCTGAAAGCCAACCGCAACTACAACCCTTTGATTCCCGATAATGTGGCAGACCCTTCCGTAGCCAAGTTCGGCGATACATATTATCTGTATGGAACGACCGATTTGGATTACGGTCTGAACCGTGCCGGAACACCTGTCGTATGGAAATCGAAGGACTTTGTGAACTGGAGCTTTGAAGGTTCCCATATTAGCGGATTCGACTGGTCGAAGGAATATGAATATACGAATGATAAAGGTGAAAAGAAGAAAGGGTATTTCCGTTACTGGGCTCCCGGAAGAGTGATTGAACAGGACGGCAAATATTATCTGTACCCTACATTCGTGAAGCCGGACGAGAAAATGGGAACATATGTGCTCGTGGCAGCCCGTCCGGACGGGCCTTTCCGTTTTGCCGACGGTAAGGGGCTTTTGGCTCCCGATAAGGGGTTCTTGGCTGACAGTAAGGGACTCTTAGCTCCCGCCGGAGAAGGCGGTATCGACAGCCCGGCTCTCATTGATGATATTGATGGAGAACCTTTTATTGACGATGATGGTACAGGATATATTTACTGGCGTCGCCGGAACGCGGCACGCCTTTCTGCGGACAGGCTTCATTTGGAAGGTGAACCGGTGACATTGAAAACACCCCGTCAGGGATATTCCGAAGGCCCTGTTCTGTTCAAGCGCAAAGGCATCTATTACTATATTTATACGTTGAGCGGACATCAGAATTATGCAAATGCCTATATGATGAGCCGTGAATCCCCTCTTACCGGCTTCGTAAAGCCGGAAGGCAACGACATCTTTTTATTTTCCTCTCCCGAAAACCAGGTATGGGGACCGGGACACGGTAATGTGTTCTATGACGAAGGAACGGATGAATATATCTTTCTCTATCTTGAATATGGGGACGGCGGAACTACCCGCCAGGTGTACGCCAACCGCATGGAGTTTAATGACGACGGAACGATTAAGACTTTAATCCCCGATATCCGTGGTGTCGGCTACCTGACAACTCCGCAAGAGGCACGGACGAACCTCGCCTTGCAGGCTCATTTCTATGCTTCCAGCGAGAAAGCTCCCCGCACTTCCGTTGTCAATATCGAAACCCGGCCCAACCAACCTTTGCCGGATAAAGGCTCGGTGAAAAGCTATACGCGTACACATACTTATCAAGCTGCATCTGTAGCCGACGAATCAAATGGAACCCGCTGGATGGCTGCCGATACGGACAGCAGTCCCTATATCACGGCGGACTTGAAAGAAATCCGCAACATCAGCGAATGTCAATTCTACTTTACCCGCCCCACCGAAGGACATACGTGGAGACTGGAGAAATCAATGGACGGAAAGCATTGGCAGACGTGTGCCGAACAAGGAAAAGTACAGGTACGCTCTCCTCATATAGCTGACGGCATTGGCAAAGCCCGTTATCTTCGCCTTCATATCCGCAGGGGAGATGCCGGATTATGGGAATGGAAAATCTATGAGAAATGATGATTTTTAGGCACGGATTACACGGATTACGCTGTTGCAATATGCACACATATTTAGGAAAAACCGTGAAATCCGTGTAATCCGTGCCTAATTCTCCATTTATAAAACTAATATTGAACTAATAATCACACCGATAACCTCATCGAATTTATGAAATATATGATAAAAAGTAAAATGCTGGCAGCTTTTTGTGCCGCCTGCCTGCTGACCCTTTCAGCCACAGCACAAACCTCATCATGGTTTAATGACAAGGACTTGACATTGACAGGTGTCTATTATTATCCCGAACACTGGAATGAAAGCCAATGGGAGCGTGACTTCAAGAAAATGCATGAACTGGGATTTGAGTTTACCCATTTTGCGGAGTTTGCCTGGGCGCAACTGGAACCCGAAGAGGGGCGTTACGACTTTGCCTGGCTCGACAGAGCCGTAGCTTTAGCTGCCAAATATGATTTGAAAGTAATCATGTGTACTTCTACCGCCACACCGCCTGTATGGATGAGCCGGAAATATCCCGAAATCCTGCTGAAGAACGAAGACGGCACTATCCTCGACCATGGCGCCCGCCAGCACGCATCATTTGCTTCCCCCCTGTATAGGGAACTGTCTTATAAAATGATAGAAAAACTGGCACAACATTATGGAAATGACTCCCGTATTATCGGATGGCAACTCGATAACGAGCCTGCCGTACAATTCGACTATAACCTGAAAGCGGAACTTGCTTTCCGCGATTTCCTTCGTGCCAAATACCACAATAACATACAGCAATTGAACGATGCATGGGGAACGGCTTTTTGGAGCGAAGCCTATTCGTCTTTTGATGAAATAACCCTTCCCAAGCGTGTACAGATGTTTATGAATCATCATCAAATCCTGGACTACCGTCGTTTTGCGGCAACACAGACCAATGATTTCCTGAATGAACAATGCCTGCTAATCAAGAAATACGCCAAGAACCAATGGGTTACTACCAACTATATACCGAACTATGACGAAGGGCATATCGGCGGCAGCCCTTCCCTTGACTTTCAGAGCTATACCCGCTATATGGTATATGGAGATAATGAAGGTATCGGTCGTCGTGGCTATCGTGTCGGCAATCCGTTGCGTATCGCGTGGGCAAATGATTTCTTCCGTCCGATACAGGGAACTTACGGCGTAATGGAACTTCAGCCGGGACAAGTAAACTGGGGTAGCATCAATCCCCAACCCCTTCCGGGAGCAATCCGCCTGTGGATGTGGAGTGTCTTTGCCGGTGGAAGTGATTTTATCTGCACCTACCGTTATCGTCAGCCTCTCTACGGCACAGAGCAATATCATTACGGGATAGTAGGTACGGACGGAGTGACCGTAACTCCCGGCGGGAGAGAATATGAAACCTTTATAAAAGAGATTCGCGAACTCCGCAAACACTATTCTCCCCGCGAAACGAAACCCGCCGCATACACCGCACGCCGTACGGCTATTCTTTTCAACCATGAAAACTTCTGGAGCATCGAACGCCAGAAACAGAACCGCACATGGGATACTTTTGCGCACATCGAAAAGTATTACCGTACTTTAAAATCCTTCGGAGCACCTGTCGATTTTATCTCAGAAGCCAAGAACTTGTCAGATTACCCGATTGTCATTGCCCCGGCTTATCAATTGGCTGATAAAGAACTGGTAGATAAATGGATTGCTTATGTGAAGAATGGCGGAAATCTCGTCCTTACCTGTCGTACTGCACAGAAAGACCGTTATGGTCGTCTGCCGGAAGCCCCTTTCGGCTCTATGATTACCCCGCTGACCGGAAACGAAATGAATTTCTACGACTTGCTTCTTCCCGAAGACCCAGGCACTGTTATCATGAACGGAAAGGAATATTCCTGGAATACCTGGGGAGAAATCCTGAATCCCTCGGCCGATGCACAAGTATGGGCGACATATACCAATGAATTTTACGAAGGAAGTCCTGCGGTGACTTTCCGTAAATTGGGAAAAGGAACGATTACTTATGTCGGAGTGGACAGCCATAACGGTGCACTGGAAAAAGACCTGTTGAAGAAATTATATGTACAACTCGATATTCCGGTAATGGATTTGCCTTATGGCGTAACCCTTGAATACCGCAATGGCTTTGGAATTGTTCTGAACTATTCAGACCAGCCTTATACTTTCGATTTGCCGAAGGGTAGCAAAGTATTGATAGGAACCCCGGAAATTCCCACGGCAGGCGTATTGGTCTTTTCAATATGAATATAGAATAGCATCTAATTCTAATCTTTGAATAAATTAAAGTACTGATATACATATCTGAATTAAAAATAATAATGCGATGAAGACTAACTTCTTGAAATGTTTGCTGGGCATATGCCTTTGCTTGTTGGGGATTTCCCCTGTTTTGGCAGGTGACAACTATAAAACAATAAAGGTGAAAGCACCTTTCCCTATGCAACCGATTAAAGTATTTATCTATCCGGACAAAGACTTTTCTATCACTGATTACGGAGCCAAATCCGGTGGTGAAATAGATAATACAAAAGCCATAGCTGCCGCTATAGATGCGTGTAACAGAGCAGGTGGCGGGAGAGTAGTCATACCCGCAGGTACATGGCTGACCGGGCCAGTCCATTTTAAGAGTAATATAAATCTTTATCTGGAAGAAAATGCCGTCTTGAGTTTTACGGATAATCCCTCGGACTATCTTCCGGCAGTAATGACCTCTTGGGAAGGTTTGGAATGTTACAATTATTCTCCTTTGCTTTACGCTTTTGAATGTAAGAATGTGGCAATTACCGGTAAAGGGACGCTACAACCTAAAATGGATACTTGGAAAGTATGGTTTAAGCGTCCCAAACCCCATTTGGAAGCATTGAAAGAACTTTATACGAAAGCCTCAACCGATGTTCCTGTGAACGAGCGTCAAATGGCAGTGGGAGAGAACCATCTCCGTCCGCACCTGATACACTTCAACCGTTGCAAGAATGTTTTGCTGGATGGATTCAAGATTCGTGAAAGCCCTTTTTGGACGATTCATCTCTATATGTGCGACGGTGGATTAGTGCGCAACCTTGATGTAAAAGCTCACGGGCATAATAATGACGGCATCGACTTCGAGATGAGCCGTAACTTCCTGGTAGAAGATTGCTCTTTCGACCAGGGGGATGACGCGGTAGTTATCAAAGCCGGACGTAATCAGGACGCATGGCGATTGAATACTCCTTGCGAAAACATTGTCATCCGTAATTGCCAAATTCTTAAAGGACATACTCTCCTTGGTATCGGAAGCGAAATCTCCGGGGGAATACGGAACATCTATATGCATGACTGCACTGCCCCGAACTCCGTGATGCGTCTTTTCTTTGTGAAAACCAATCATCGCAGAGGTGGATTTATCGAAAACATCTATATGAAGAATGTACAGGCGGGAACTGCCCAACGGGTACTTGAAATAGATACCGAAGTGCTCTATCAATGGAAAGACCTGGTTCCTACGTATGAAGAGCGTATCACCCGTATCGAAGGTATTTATATGGATAAGGTCAGTTGCGAATCGGCAGACGCCGTTTACGAACTGAAAGGAAATGCAAAACTGCCGGTGAAGAATGTGACAATCAAGAATGTGAAGGTAGGAGAGGTGAAGAAGTTCGTGAAGAAGGTGAATAATGTGGAGAATGTGGTGGAGAAGAATGTTACTTATTGAATGAAGGATAAATCTCCTATGCTATAATTTGTTTGATTCGGAATTGTGAAGTTTGGTTCCTTTTTGATGCGGAAATGAACTAAATATCTCTTCATATAAAATGAAAAAGGTTCTTCGTCAAATTTGGTGGTACTTCTTCTATTGTGAATAAAGAATCTTGGCT
>OJQL01000706.1_pt1 | contig 33462 bp, 26 predicted proteins | sample 1598731 | NCBI WGS metagenome assembly OJQL01 (sample SAMN03922510, study PRJEB24848) | human gut metagenome | isolation source: stool sample | host: Homo sapiens | place: Germany | collected 2010-02
TCGCCTTCCGCGTGATGCAGATGATCGACTCGCGCACGATCATCGACCAGCCGGGGGCCAACCAGCTCATCGGCCGGGGCGATATGCTCTTCTCGAAGGACGGCGACCTGACGCGCATCCAGTGTGCGCTGGTCGAGACCCGCGAGGTCGAGCGCATTTGCGAATACATCTCCAAACAGCAGGGCTATACCGAGGCCTACACGCTGCCCGACTATACGCCCGACGGCGGCGACGGCGCTCAGATGGGCAGCGAGGAGTCCTCGGCGCCCGTGAAATACGACTCGCTCTTCGCCGAGATCGCCCGCGACGCCGTGTCCGGGGGGCAGATTTCGACCTCGATGATCCAGCGCAACTACGAGGTGGGCTTCAACCGTGCGGGCCGCATCATGATGCAGCTCGAAAGGGCCGGCATCGTCGGCCGCCAGCAGGGGGCTAAGCCGCGCGACATCCTCTACCACGACATGCCTTCGCTGGAGGCGAAATTGCAGGAACTGGGGCTTTTTTAAACCGACTCTGACGATGAAACGACTTTTTGTCCTGCTGGCCCTCGCGACGGGCCTTTGCACGGCTTCGGCCGCCGGCCGCGCCACGGAGATCCTGGAGCGCCTTGCGGCGGGTTTCCGCGCGATGGACGGCTACGGCGTGAAGTTCGGGGTTGCCTCGGGCGACTACGAAGCCCGCGGCAGCTATGCCGTGGAAGGCGGGGGCTATTACCTCGTACTGGGCGACGCGGAGGTTTTCGCCGACGGCGCGGTGCGCCGCGAGGTCGACAACCGCCGCCGCGAGGTGACCGTCACGGAGGTCGACACCGCGAGCCGGAATATCCTGAACAATCCGGTCCGGGCGTTCGATTTCCTGGGCAGCGAATACACGCCGTCGCTCGTCTCCGAGACCGGCGGCCGCGCCGTCGTGCGGCTGACGCCCGCCGCCGGGAATGACTCCCCGGCAGGCGACGTCACGCTGACGGTCGACACCGCGACGATGCGTCCCCTGTCGCTCTCCTACGACTACGACGGCGAACAGGTGCTGGTGACCGTGCTGGAGGTCGCACCCCTTGCGGGGCACGTCCGGCGGTTCGATCCGAAAAATTATGAGGGCTACGAATTTATCGACTTCCGCTGACCGGATCCGCCGCGCGGTAGGTGGTCTCCGCCGGAGACTTTGGGGGCTTCGTCGGGGACTTTGCGGTCTCCGCCGGGCGGTATGCTGCGCGCTGCTGTTGCCGGCGGCGTTTCCCGCGCATGCGCAGCGGTCGCTGTCGCTGACGCGCGACGGCGGGCATCTCTACGCCGAAGTCCTGTTGCAGGATTCGGTCCCGGCGCGGGCCATGCTCGAATCGGGAATTGCCTTTCCGCTGATCGACAGTGCGCTCGTGTGGTCGCATCCCGATCTTTTCCGACCTGAAAAACTCGACTCCGCGGTCCGTTTCCGCATGGCTGCCGGAGCGAACTACGCGGCGCGTTACAAACTGGCTCCCGGCCTCTCGGTGAACGGCTCCCGTAGCCTGTGCGACGCTTACGTGGTGGATATGGGCGGTCATAAGGGCGATCTGCTCTGGCCGCTGAACCGGTTTACGACCGACAGCGCCGCGGCGCCCGGCATTTTCGGACTCGACATCGCCCGGGGACGTCTGGAACTGCTCGCGGAGGAGGAATTGCCCGGTGACGGCTGGACGGCCTATGCCATGACGCGCGACGAACGGTCGGGCATGTACTGCCTCCGGGGGTTGCTGGCGCTTGTCAACGACCGCGGCCGCCGCACCGCAGAACAGGCGGAACTGGTCGTGGATCTGGGCAACGCCATGCTGCTGGCGCTCTTTACCTACAAGCCCGAAGTGAAAAAGTTCGTTTCCCGGGCGCGCATTCCGGAACTGGAAGGGCGAACTCCCGCCGGCAAACGGCTGCCGGTGCTGCAACCGGCCGCGGTGACTTTTCTGGACGCCTATACTTTCCGCGGCCGGCCGGTGCTGCTGCTTGAAAACCGGATGCGGCTTCCGGGCCACGGTTTTCTGGGCATCCGTTTCTTCGAACGTTTCCGCGTGATTTTCGACTTCCGCCGTGCGCAGCTCCGGATCGCGGAGCCGTCGCCAGCCGACGGCGCGGACCTTTCTATCGGTTGAAATAATCGTCGTGCGGTCCCGTATTTCCGCAGCCCGCAGTTTCCGCACTCCTTGCGGTTCCTGCCGCACCTGCGATTTTGGCAACGCCTGTGACTTCTACGGGCTCCGGGATTCTTCTGGTTTCTGCCGGTTCTCTCCTTCTGCGGCCCTTCGCGGCCTGCGGCGACCCGTGTTTTTGCCGGCAAACTGCCGGGATATTTTTTTCAGGGCGTCAGATCGCCGGAAAAGGGGCAAAAACGGGGTGCTCCGTCGAAAATATCGCACGCGCGAAGCAGATTTATTCCTCTAAAGTTGCTCAAATCGGAAATAAATCGTATTTTTGTTCGTTAAAAAAGTGGTAATTTGAAGGTATCGACGGCCGGGCCGGACTGTCTTTGCAGGAATGGAGCCGAGGATCGGATGGCAATATCCTAACCCACAGTTTCGGAAATCCCGATTTTGCCGCGAAGCGGCACCAAGTTCCCTCCGAGGAGGGGATTTAGGGGAGGGTCAGAATTGCAAACGCCGCCATGAGCGGCGAACGAGTCCGGCGGATCGTGGTATCGGTGCAAAAAGTTTTAAACGGTAAATAATGTTAACTGAAGAAGAAAAGAATGCCGGTTTGACGGGGCGTATCATCCCCATCAATATCGAAGAGCAGATGAAATCGGCGTACATCGACTACTCGATGTCGGTCATCGTGTCGCGTGCGCTGCCTGACGTGCGCGACGGCATGAAACCCGTGCACCGCCGCATCCTCTACGATATGAGCGCGGAGCTGAACCTCTACTCCGACAAACCCACCCGTAAGTCCGCCCGTATCGTCGGCGACGTGCTCGGTAAGTTCCACCCCCACGGCGACACGTCGGTCTACGACGCGATGGTCCGCCTGGCGCAGGACTGGTCGATGCGTTACCCGCTGGTCGACGGGCAGGGTAACTTCGGTTCGATGGACGGCGACTCACCCGCCGCCATGCGTTACACCGAGGCCCGCATGAAGAAAATCACGGACGAAGTGATGGCCGACATCGACAAGGAGACGGTCGACTGGACGCTGAACTTCGACGATACGATCCCCGAACCCACGGTCCTGCCCACGAAAATCCCGCTGCTGATCGTCAACGGCGCCAGCGGTATCGCCGTCGGTATGGCCACGAACATGGCTCCGCACAACCTTTCGGAGGTGGTGGACGCCTGCTGCGCCTATATCGACAACCCGGAGATCACGGGCGAGGAGCTGCTGCACTACGTCAAGGGTCCCGACTTTCCCACGGGCGGTATCATCTACGGCTACGAGGGTGTGAAGGAGGCGATGCTGACGGGCCGCGGCCGCGTGATGATGCGCGCCAAGACCGACATCGAGCATACGCCCAGCGGCCGGGAGTGCATCGTCATCACGGAGATTCCCTACATGATCAACAAGGCCGAGATGATTAAGAAGATCGCCGACATGATCAACGACAAGAAGATCGACGGCATCTCCTACATCAACGACGAGTCGGACCGCAACGGCCTGCGGATCATCATTATCCTGAAGCACGACGCCGTTGCGAGCGTGGTGCTCAACACGCTGTTCAAGAACACGCCGCTGCAAACGTCGTTCGCCGTGAACAACATCGCGCTGGTCAACGGCCGGCCGCAGATGCTGCCGATGCGCGACCTGATCAAATACTTCATCGAGCACCGCCACGACGTCGTCGTGCGCCGCACGCGCTTCGACAAGCGCAAGGCCGAGGAGCGTCTGCACATCGTGCAGGGCCTGCTGATCGCACAGGACAACATCGACGAGATCGTGCGCATCATCCGCGCCTCGCAGACGCCCGACGCCGCCAAGCAGACGATGATCGAGCGTTTCGCGCTGTCGGACATTCAGGCTTCGGCCATCATCGAAATGCGCCTGCGCGCCCTGACGGGACTCGAAAGGGGCAAGCTGCTCGCCGAGCGCGACGAACTGGAGAAACTGATCGCCCACCTGACGGAGGTGCTTGCGAACGTCGGCCTGCAAATGCAGATCATCAAGGACGAGCTGCTGGAGATGAAGGAGAAGTACGGCGACGAACGCCGCTCGGAGATCGTCTATGCTTCGGAGGAGTTCAATCCCGAGGATTTCTACGCCGACGACGACATGGTGATCACCATTTCGCACATGGGTTACATCAAGCGCACGCCGCTGGCCGAATACCGCACGCAGAACCGCGGCGGAGTGGGGGCCAAGGGCAGCGCCACGCGCGACGAGGACTTCATCGAGCACATCTACGTGGCTTCGATGCACAACACGATGCTCTTCTTCACGGAGAAGGGCCGCTGCTACTGGCTCAAGGTCTACGAGATTCCGGAAGGCGCCCGTTCGTCGAAGGGCCGTGCCATCCAGAACGTCATCCAGATCGAGCCGGACGACAAGGTCCGCGCCTACATCAACGTCAAGAGCCTGGCCGATGCGGAGTATGTGAACGACAACTACATCATCATGTGCACCAAGGACGGCACGATCAAGAAGACCAAGCTGGAGGCCTACTCGCGTCCGCGCCAGAACGGCGTCAACGCCATCGTCATCCGCGAGGGCGACCAGCTGATCGAGGCCAAGCTCACCAGCGGCAACGCCGAGGTGTTGATCGCCGCCCGCGACGGCAAGGCCATCCGTTTCAACGAGTCGACGGTGCGTCCGATCGGGCGTGTCGGGGCCGGTGTGCGCGGCATCTCGATCGAGGACGGGGACGAGGTGATCGGCATGATCTGCGTGGAACCCGATTCGAAGCAGGATGTGCTGGTATTGAGCGAGAACGGCTACGGCAAGCGTACCGATCTGGACGAATACCGCATCACCAACCGCGGCGGAAAGGGCGTGAAGACCATCAACATTACGGAAAAGACAGGCAAACTCATATCGATCCAGGCCGTCACCGACGACAACGACCTGATGATCATCAACCGTTCGGGACTCACCATACGCACCGCCGTCGGGCAGATCCGCCTTGCGGGCCGCGCTACGCAGGGTGTGCGTATCATCAACCTCCGCGAGGGCGATGCCATTGCTTCGGTGATGGCCGTGCCGGCTGCCGGGGAAGAGGAAGAAGTGCAGCCCGCGGAAGGCGTTGAGACCGGAGGCGAAACCCCCGGAACCGCTCCCGCGGAGGAATAAGAAAAAGAAACAACAAAAACTTTAAAATTTCAGTTTACCATGAAGAAAACGATTTTGACGGCTCTTGCGGCGCTGCTCGTGGCAGTTCCCGCCGTGAAGGCCCAGAAAGTGAACAAGGAAGCCCTTCTCGCCAAGATCGAAAAGAGCGACGCCGACATCGCCAACGAGAAGAAGGCGGCGAAGGCAGCAACGTGGCTCGCCCGCGGCAAGGCTTTCTACGAGGTGGCGGTGGAGCCTACGAAAAGCATCTTCGCCAACATGGAACCTGCGATGCTGAAACTGGCTGTCGGCGAACCCAAGTCGACGACGAAGGAGACGCTCAACGGCACGGAGTACGACGCATGGGTGTATCCCTATTTCACGGCTTATGTCAAGGACAACAAGGTCGTGACGTGGAAGCAGAGCAAGTGGGTGCTGAAAGACGCCCCCAAGAAGGCCATCGAGGCTTACAACAAGGCTTATGAACTCGATCCCAAGACGGCCGACAAGGTCAAGGAGGGGCTGAAGCAGGTCAGCGACTTCTGCTCGCAGGTGGGCAACGTCGGCATCGACTCGGGCAACTACGTCGAGGCCGCCGACGCTTACGTGACGGCTTTCGAAGCGCAGTCCAGCCCGGCTTACGAGAAGGCCGATCCCGCGCTGCTCTACTATGCGGGTTACCTGCTGACCGTCGACGGTTCGAACAATTCCAAGTCGTTCGCCAAGGGCGGCGAGTACCTGACCAAGGCCATCGACCTGGGTTATGCCGACGAGGAGGGCAATATCTACTACTACCTCTTCCACTGCCTCTACGGACAGAAGGACCTCGACAAGGGGAATATCATGAAAGCGAAGGATGTGCTGCTGACGGGTATCGGGAAGTTCCCGAAGAACGAGCGCATCCTCGACGGACTGATGCAGCTTTACACTGCGGAGCAGGGCGTGGGCGACCCCGCCGACCTGATCGCGCTGATCGACAAGGCCATCGAGGACAACCCGTCGAACGTGGACCTCTGGTTCGGCCGCGGCCGTATCTTCTATGCGCTGAAGGACTACGACCAGAGCATCGAATCGTTCAAGAAGGTCGTGGAGCTGAAGCCCGACCTGTTCGAAGGCAACTACTACCTGGGTGTGTTCTACACGATCAAGGGCGACGCGCTCAACAAGGAGATGAACGAGAAGCAGTACAGCAGCCAGTCGGTTTACGACGCCGATCTGAAAGTTGTCAACGATGTCTACAAGGAGGCCGTGCCCTGGTTCGAGAAGGCTCACCAGATCAAGCCCGACGATGTCGACACGCTGGAGTTCCTCAAGTCCATCTGCTTCCGTCTACGCGACGAGGCCGGCATCATGGAGAAGTACAACACCTACAATGCCCTTTACAAGCAGGTGAAAGGCATCGAATAGCCGCTTGATGGGCGGGATTCAGCGGTGATAGTTCGCCGGTCCCGCCCTTTGAACGGAGTTGCGCTGCCGTCCGTTCGGCAGACGTTATGAAAAATGCCCGGCTGGAAAGCCGGGCGTTTTTGTTTTGAAATGGAACGGGCGCAGAATCGCAGATAAGGTTTTGGGGACTGTCCCTGCGCATCCTGGATCCCGGCTTTCAGCCAGGCGGTTAGCGGGCGATGCGGCCCGAGACGGAGCCGCGGGCCAGCTGTTCGACCTCCGCGGCCGTGAACTGGTTGTAGTCGCCCGGCACGGTGTTTTTCAATGCGCAGGCCGCGGTTCCGAAGTCCAGCGCAAACTGTGCGTCGCCGGGATGTGCGGCCATTCCGTAGAGCAATCCGCCCACGAAGGCGTCGCCCACGCCGACACAGTCGACCACGGGGTCGATGTCGTAAACCCGTGCGGAGAGCAGACGCCCGCCCGTGTAGAGCGTCCCCGAGATCAGGTGGTGGTTGGCGCTCAACACGCTGCGCAGTCCGAAGACGATGCTCCGGCAGCGGGGGAAGCGCGCCGCAACCTGTGCCGAAGCCCGTTCGTAACCCGCCGTGTCGGGACGGTAGCCGGCGTCGCGGGCCGCAAACTGCGGCAGCTGCATGCCGAGCACCTTCTCGTATTCGTCGTCCGTGCCGAAGAAGGCGTCGCACTGCTCCATCAGCGGCGGCAGCACCTCCTGCGGCTCCTTGCCGTATTTCCAGAGGTTCTTGCGGTAGTTGATGTCGCACGAGACGGTCAGTCCCGCCGCGCGTGCCGCCGCAATCGCCTCGGCGCACACGGCCGCCGTGTCGGCGCTCACCGCGGCCGAAATCCCCGACCAGTGGAACCACGAGGCGCCGCGGAAGACGCCGGCCCAGTCGATCATCCCCGGTTGCAGGGTGTCGAAGGCCGAGTCGGCGCGGTCGTAGACGACGTGCGACGAGCGCATCGCGGCGGCCTCCTCCATGTAGTAAATCCCGAGCCGCTTGCCGCCGCGCAGGATGCCGTCCGTCCGTACGCCGTAGCGGCGCAGGTCGTCGATGCAGGCGTCGGCTACCCGGTTGTCCGGCAGGCGGGTGACGAATTCGCTTTGCAGGCCGTAGTTGGCGAGCGATACGGCGACGTTGGCCTCGCTTCCGCCGTAGCTGGCGCGGAAGAGGTTCGTCTGGTTGAAACGCAGGTAATCGGGCGGCGTGAGCCGCATCATGATCTCCCCGAAGGTAACGATCTTTTGTCTGTCCATGATTTTTGTGAATAGGAATTACAAATATAGGTAAAAAGCCGGACAACTGCAAGACCGGATGGCACCCGGTTCGGGAAAAGGCTCCGACATGTGAAAGGCCCGGTCGTCGGACCGGGCCTTTCGGAAAAGGCAGGACGTTATGCCTGCCCTTTTTTGGGGGGGGCTTTTACTTGCGGACCGTCACCTGGAGGGGCGTCACGGCGGCGGCCTGCGCCTGTGCGATCTCTTCGACCCACTCCTTCATGTCCTCCACGCCGCCCTGGCTCCAGCCCGAACCGGCGTAGTAGGTCAGCGTCTGGCCGGGTTTCACGGCCTTGACGGCTACGGCGTGGCCCAGCGTGTCCGCGAGCATCTCGGCTCCGGGCAGAATCACGCCCAGGTAGATGTCGCCGTCGCGCGCAGGGTTCTTCGAGTCCGAAGCGGCCTCGCACATACCCATCCAGCCTTCGCCGTGCTGCATCTGCTTCACGTCGTGGCGCACGAAGCCCGCGGCGATCGGCATCTCGGCGAACGCGCCCTCGTAGACATTGTCCATGCGGTTGAAGCGCTGGTTGGCGTCGAGCGAAATGACTTTGGTGAGCGTCACGGGCGTACCGTCGACGTCGAACGGGGCGTAGGTCAATTCGACCGAAGTGCGGATCGGGCCGTTGTCGAGCGTCCGGGCCGTGGCGTAGTTGTGTCCCATCATCCAGAATTTGCCGCCGGCGAAGGGCAGCGATGCGCCCGAACCGAGCGTCACGCCCACCTTGTAGCAGTCCATGCCGTCGCCGTAGTTGTGGTGGTAGTTGCCCCGGGCGTACCACTCGTCGATCACCAGTTTGTCGGAGCACTTCACCCATACGTCGATGCCCGGGGTGATGAGCTTCTCGGGCGAGGTTTCGAGCGCCGGGCCGTAGAGGCGGTAGGCTACCTTGTTGTTCTCCCAGGCGTAGTCGTCGTAACGCTCGGGAACCGTGCGGCCGAACGCCTCGGCGGGGTAGTTCTCACGCTGGCCGGTGACCAGTCTGAACCGCTTGGTCTCCATCGGGTCGGCATCGGTCTGAAAGATCAGCGCCTGCGGCTCCGTTCCGCCGCGGAAGAGGACCTGCGAGGGGATCTGCTCGTTGTCGTCGTTCAGGACGACGATGTTGTCCGGCGTCACGCCCTTGAGCGCGGCGACTTCGGACCAGGTGATTTCGACGGTTTCGTCATCGCGTTCGGTCGGGGTCGTGTTGGCGACTTCGACCTTCAAACCGGGCGTGCAGGAGGCCATCAGGAGGGCTGCAGCCCACAAAATCGGGTTTTTCATAAAATTAGAATTGAAGTTTTTCCATTGTTTGTAGGCAAATTTACAATTTTTCCGTATATTGGTCAACCAAAACGGCAAATATTCTATTTAATTCGGTAATTTTTCATATTCCGAGTGGCGGAAAGTTACTAATTTTACATTGTGAAAAAGAGCCTGATACGCATAGAAATTTAACCGCGATACCTTTATTTTTATGAAACAGTTCAACGACGACAACTTTCTGTTGCAGACCCCGACGGCCGAACGCCTCTACCACGAGCATGCGGCCCGGATGCCGATCATCGACTACCATTGCCACCTGATTCCCGAGTACGTGGCTTCGGACCACCGCTTCGACAACCTGTCGAAAATCTGGCTCGAAGGCGACCATTACAAATGGCGCGCCATGCGCACCAACGGGGTCGACGAGCGTTACTGCACGGGCAAAGATACCTCCGACTGGGAGAAGTTCGAGAAGTGGGCCGAGACGGTTCCCTACACCATGCGCAACCCGCTCTACCACTGGACCCACCTCGAACTGAAGACGGCTTTCGGGGTGACGGAACTCTTGAACCCCTCGACGGCCCGCGAAATCTACGACCATTGCACGGCGCTGTTGCAGCGTCCCGAATACCACGCCCGCGGCCTGATGCAGCGCTATAATGTCGAGGTGGTCTGCACGACGGACGATCCCGTGGATTCGCTCGAACACCACATCAAGGTCCGCGAGGACGGTTTTGCGACGAAGATGCTCCCCACGTGGCGTCCCGACAAGGCGATGGCCGTGGAGGTCCCGTCCGAGTTCCGGGCCTACATGGACAAGCTGTCGGAGGTCTCGGGCGTCACGATCGCGAAGTTCGCCGATGTGATCGACGCCCTGCGCGTGCGTCACAAGTTCTTCGAGTCGGTCGGCTGCCGCCTTTCGGACCACGGCATCGAGGAGTTCTATGCCGAGGATTACACGCAGGCCGAGATCGACGCCATTTTTAATAAGGTATACGGCGGGCACGCGCTCACGCACGGGGAGATCCTCAAGTTCAAGACCGCCATGATGGTCGAGTTCGCCACGATGGACTGGGAGACGGGCTGGACCCAGCAGTTCCACTACGGCGCCATCCGCAACAACAACTCCCGCATGTTCCGCCAGTTGGGCGCCGACACGGGTTTCGATTCGATCGGCGACTTCACGGTCGGCAAGCAGATGTCGAAATTCTTCGACATGCTCGACCGCAACGACCGCCTCACCAAGACCATCATCTACAACCTCAATCCCCGTGACAACGAGCTGGTGGCCACGATGATCGGCAACTTCCAGGACGGCCGCTACGGCGCCGGGAAGATCCAGTTCGGTTCGGGCTGGTGGTTCCTCGACCAGAAGGACGGCATGGAGAAGCAGATGAACGCCCTCTCGACGCTGGGACTGTTGAGCCGCTTCGTGGGCATGCTGACCGACTCGCGGTCGTTCCTTTCCTACCCGCGCCACGAGTATTTCCGCCGCACGCTGTGCAACCTCGTGGGCAACGACATCGAGAACGGTCTGCTGCCCGCCTCGGAGATCGACTTCATCGGCCGGGAGATCATCGAGGGCATCTGCTACCGCAACGCCAAGGACTATTTCAAATTTTAAGTTGACACAATACCATGAAAATCGTAACATTAGGTGAAATCATGCTGCGTCTTTCGACGCCCGGAAACACGCGTTTCGTTCAGTCCGATTCGTTCGACGTCGTCTACGGCGGCGGCGAGGCCAACGTGGCCGTTTCGTGCGCCAACTACGGCCACGAGGCTTATTTCGTCTCGAAACTTCCGAAGCACGAGATCGGCCAGTCGGCGGTCAATGCCCTGCGCAAATACGGCGTCCGGACCGATTTCATCGCCCGCGGCGGCGACCGCGTGGGTATCTACTACCTCGAAACCGGAGCTTCGATGCGTCCCTCGAAGGTGATCTACGACCGTGCGCATTCGTCCATCGCCGAGGCCGACGCCGCTGATTTCGATTTCGACGCCATCATGGAGGGCGCCGACTGGTTCCACTGGTCGGGCATCACCCCCGCGATTTCGGACAAGGCCGCCGAGCTGACCCGCCTGGCCTGCATCGCGGCCAAGAAGCACGGCGTGACGGTGTCGGTGGACCTGAATTTCCGCAAGAAACTCTGGACCAAGGAGAAAGCCCAGTCGATCATGAAACCCCTGATGGAGTATGTCGACGTCTGCATCGGCAACGAGGAGGACGCCGAACTGTGCCTCGGGTTCAAGCCCGATGCCGACGTCGAGGGCGGCGAGACCAATGCCGAAGGCTACAAGGGCATTTTCCGCCAGATGGCCGAGACGTTCGGGTTCAAGTATGTGATCTCGACACTGCGCGAGTCGTTCTCGGCGACGCACAACGGCTGGAAGGCCATGATTTACAACGGCAAGGAGTTCTACGAGTCGAAGCGTTACGACATCGACCCGATCATCGACCGCGTGGGCGGCGGCGACTCGTTCTCGGGCGGCGTGATCCACGGCCTGCTGACCAAGCCCACGCAGGGCGAGGCACTCGAATTCGCCGTGGCGGCGTCGGCCCTGAAGCACACGATCAACGGCGACTTCAACCTTGTATCGGCCGAAGAGGTGGAATCGTTGGCCGGAGGTAATGCCAGCGGCCGCGTCCAGCGCTGATTTTGCCGTGAGGGCGGACGCCTTTCGGCCTTCCCTTGCAGGCCCCGAATGGGAAATAGGCTACTATGTCCCATCCGTGTCCTGCGGCGCGAAAACCGAAATCCGTCTCGCCCTGACGACAAAATGGATTTGATTGGTAATTAAAATACAATGAGATAATGGCACGTTTTTCAAAAATGCAAGTCATGGAGGCCATTGCCGAAACCGGCATGGTTCCCGTTTTCTATCACGCTGACGCCGAGATCGCCAAGCAGGTCGTGAAAGCCTGCTACGAGGGCGGCGTGCGCGCTTTCGAGTTCACCAACCGCGGCGATTTCGCTTCGGAGGTATTCGTCGAGGTCATCAAGTTCGCCGCCAAAGAGTGCCCCGAAATGGTGCTGGGCGTCGGTACGATCGTCGATGCCCCGACCGCGGCGCTTTACATCCAGTACGGGGCCAATTTCGTCGTGGGTCCCTACCTGAACGCCGAGGTCGCCAAGGTCTGCAACCGTCATCTGGTTCCCTACACTCCCGGCTGCGGATCGGTCACCGAGATCGGTTTCGCACAGGAGTTGGGCTGCGACCTGACGAAGGTGTTCCCCGCGGGCAACGTGGGCGGCCCGTCGTTCGTCAAAAACGTCAAAGCGCCGCTGCCGTGGTCGAACATCATGGCCACCGGAGCCGTGGAACCTACCGAGGAGAACCTCACGGCGTGGTTCAAGGCCGGCGTTTTCTGCGTGGGCATGGGCTCGCAGCTCTTTCCGAAAGAGGTCATCGCCGCGAAGGACTGGGCGGCTATCACCGAAAAATGCCGTTTCGCACTCGGCGTAATCGCCGGGCTGCGCTGAATGTAAACCCGCAGGCCGCCGGAGGGCGCGCCTGCAATCACCGACAGACACTGACACTACTTAATTAAACCTCCATAATGACAAACAACAAATCGACTCTCGCTGGGAAGATGACGCAGTATCGCTGGGTCATCTGTGCGATGCTCTTCTTCGCAACGACCGTTAACTACCTCGACCGTCAGGTGCTCTCGCTGACGTGGGACGAGTTCATCAAACCCGAATTCCACTGGAACGAGTACCACTACGGACTTATCACTTCGATCTTCTCGATCGTCTATGCCGTCTGCATGCTCTTCGCGGGCCGTTTCATCGACTGGATGGGAACCAAGAAAGGTTATCTGTGGGCCATCGGCGTCTGGTCGATGGGCGCCTGCATGCACGCCCTCTGCGGCATCGCCACCGAGGCGTGGGTGGGACTTCCCGATGCCGCCGCGCTGCGCGCCGTCGAGGCCGGGTCGGCCCTGGCCGCGACCATCGCCATGGTCAGCATGTATTTCTTCATCGCCGCGCGCTGCATCCTCGCGCTGGGCGAGGCGGGCAACTTCCCGGCAGCCATCAAGGTGACCGCCGAGTACTTCCCCAAGAAGGACCGCGCCTACGCCACCTCGATCTTCAATGCCGGCGCCTCGATCGGCGCGCTGTTCGCCCCGCTGACCATTCCGCTGCTGGCGAAAGCCTGGGGCTGGGAGATGGCCTTCATCGTGATCGGCGCCCTGGGCTTCGTCTGGATGGGCTTCTGGGTCTTCATGTACAAAAAACCGTCGGACCACCCGAAGGTAAATGCCGCCGAACTGGAGTACATCGAGCAGGACCAGCACGAAGTGATCGACGGCGAGGCTGTCGGAAAGGAGCAGGAGGGCGAGAAGATCTCCTTCTGGAAAACGCTCGGCTTCAAACAGACGTGGGCCTTCGCTTTCGGTAAGTTCATGACCGACGGCGTGTGGTGGTTCTTCCTCTTCTGGACCCCCTCGTACCTCAATTCGCAGTTCGGCATCAAGATGTCCGAAGGGCTGGGCGTGGCGCTGATCTTCACGCTCTACGCCATCACGATGCTGTCGATCTACGGCGGCAAACTCCCGACGATCATCATTAACAAAACGGGCCTGAATCCCTATGCGGCACGTATGCGCGCCATGCTGATCTTTGCGTTCATCCCCCTGCTGGTGCTGCTGGCGCAACCCTTGGGCACCATTTCGCCGTGGTTCCCGATCATCCTGATCGGTTTGGGCGGCGCGGCGCACCAGTCGTGGTCGGCCAACATCTTCTCGACCATCGGCGACATGTTCCCCAAGTCGGCGATCGCCACCGTGACGGGTATCGGCGGCATGGCCGGCGGCGTAGGCTCGATGATCCTGCAATGGTTCGCCGGGTGGCTGTTCGTGCATGCCGACGAAACGTCGATGCAGTTCATGGGCTTCGAGGGCAAACCCGCCGGATATTTCGTCGTTTTCTGTATCTGCGCCGTGGCTTACCTCATCGGCTGGATCGTGATGAAGACGCTGGTTCCGAAATACAAGCCGATTGTATTGGAGTAATTTAAAAAACTGACATACAATGATTAAGCAACTGAATAAGTCGACCGTCGAAAAGGTCGGCCGCCCCGTTCGCATCCTGCAGTTCGGCGAAGGCAACTTCTTGAGGGCCTTCGTGGACTGGCAGATCGACATCGCCAACGAGAAAGGCGTCATGGATGCCGGCGTGGCCGTGTGCCAGCCGATCATCGACCCCGAGCATAAGGTGCTGGGGATGATCGATCTGATGCACAAACAGGACAACATGTACCACGTCTACCTGGAGGGCATCGAGAACAGGCAGCCCAAGAAGGACGTGCGGCTGGTGAAGAGCATCATGGATTCGTTCAATCCCTATGTGGACTATGCGAAATACGAGGCCTGCTTCCTCTCGCCGGAGCTGAAGATCACCATTTCGAACACCACTGAGGCGGGCATCCGCTACGAGGAGGGCGACGACCTGACGGCCTGTCCGCCGAAGTCGTATCCCGCCAAGATGACGGCGCTGTTGTACAAGCGTTTCAAACACTTCAACGGCGATCCGGCGAAAGGGCTGTGCATCATCTGCTGCGAACTGATCGAGAACAACGGCTCGACGCTGCACGAATATGTCATCCGCCATGCCGAATATCACAAGCTGGGGCAGGACTTCATCGACTGGGTCGAAAAGAACTGTCACTTCTGCGACACGCTCGTGGACCGCATCGTGCCGGGCTTCCCGCGCGAGCAGATCGGCGAGATCAAGGAGGAGATCGGCTATGACGACAATCTCGTGGTGAAGGCCGAGCTGTACCACCTCTGGGCCATCGGCGGAGAGGGCTACAAGGAGGTGATGAAGGAACTTCCGCTGGACAAGGCGGGGCTGCACGTCGTTTTCATGCCGTCGATCAAGCAGTTCCGCGACAAGAAGGTCCGCATCCTGAACGGATCGCACACGGGTATGGTCCCCATCGCCCTGCAAATGGGCTGCCAGACGGTGATGGACGCTTTCAATACGCCCGCCATCGAGCGGTTCATCAACGACATGGTCGCCGAGGAGGTCATTCCGATGATCGACGAGGACCGGGAGGAGCTGACGAAGTTCGCCGCCGGGATCCTGGAGCGGTTCTACAATCCCTTCATCAAGCACATGCTCCGCTCCATTTCGCTCAACTCGCTCTCGAAGTGGGAGGCGCGCAACTATCCGACCGTGCGCGACAACTGGTTCAAGGCGCAGCGGCTGGCCGAGCGCGAAGCATTCACGTTCGCCGCGCTGATGACCCTCTACGGGCCGAACAGCGGCTTCGAACCCGACGACACGAAGGAGTTCGTGGACTACATCCGCGCCAACTGGGATTCGGCCGACATGGAGGCCGCGATCGCGAAGATCGTGAAGGAGAGCGGCATCTTCACCGTCGATTTCTCGGAGGTTCCGGGATTCATCCCGGCCGTTGCGGGCTATGTCCGCGACATCGAGGCGCTGGGCATGGAGGGCGCCTTGGCGAAGTTCTTGAAGAAATAATTTACCTTCGGAGGGCAGGGTGCGGCCTCTTTTCGGAGGCCGATCCTGCCCTTTTCAGCATACGATGATTATGAAACGATTCCTGAAAATCAACGCCGCGGACAATGTCGCCGTGGCGCTGGCCGACGACCTGCACGAGGGCGAGACGCTCGATGTCGAGGGCGTTGCCGTGACGCTTCGCGAGGACGTTGCGCGCGGCCATAAGTTCGCCCTGCGCGACATCGCCGCGGGCGAGAACGTCGTGAAGTACGGCTATCCCATCGGCCATGCCACGCAGGACGTGCCGCAGGGCGGGTGGATCCACTCCCACAACCTGAAAACCAACCTGCGCGACGACCTCGAATACAGCTACACCCCGAAGGTCTACGACGTGGACTTTCCGCGGCGCGACGTGCGGGTGATGGGTTACCTGCGCCGCAACGGCGCGATGGGCATCCGCAACGAATTGTGGATCGTGCCCTCGGTGGGGTGTGTCAACGGGCAGGCGCAGGCCATCGCGGAGCGCGTGAAGCGCGAGTGCGACTGTTCGCACCTTGACGATGTGCGGGTTTACACCCACAACTACGGCTGTTCGCAGCTGGGCGACGACCACGCCAATACGCAGCGGGCGCTGGCCGCGCTGGTGAAGCACCCCAATGCGGGCGCCGTGCTGGTGCTGGGCCTCGGGTGCGAGAACAACCAGGTGTCGGCGCTGAAAGAGGTGATCGGCGAATGGGACGACGAGCGCGTGAAGTTCCTCGTAGCGCAGGAGGTCGAGGACGAGATCGAAGCCGGCTTCGAGATCTGCCGCGAACTGGTCGGAAAGACCAAAGCCGATAAACGCCAGCCGCTTCCGCTCGCTTACCTCAAGGTGGGCTTGAAGTGCGGCGGCTCGGACGGTTTTTCGGGCATCACGGCCAATCCGCTGGTGGGGCTGTTCTCCGACTGGCTGATCGCGCAGGGCGGCACGACGGTGCTGACGGAGGTTCCCGAGATGTTCGGCGCCGAGACGATCCTGATGGACCGCGCCGCGGACCGCGGGGTTTTCGACGGGACGGTCTCGCTGATCAACGATTTCAAGCACTATTTCCGCAAGTTCGACCAGCCCATCTACGAGAATCCCTCGCCGGGCAACAAGAAGGGCGGCATCACGACCCTTGAGGAGAAATCGCTCGGCTGCGTGCAGAAGGGCGGGGCGCAGCCCGTCGTCGACGTGCTGACCTACGCACAGCCCATCGAAAAGCAGGGGCTCAATCTGTTGCAGGCTCCGGGCAACGACCTGGTGGCCGCCTCGGCGCTGGCCCTCTCGGGCTGCCAGCTGGTGCTCTTCACCACGGGGCGCGGCACGCCTTTCGGGTCGTTCGTGCCCACGATGAAGATTTCGACCAACACGCAGCTCGCGGAGTTCAAGGCCAACTGGATCGACTTCAACGCCGGTACGCTGGTCGAGGACGAGGAGCCGCAGGCCGTGCTGGACCGTTTCATCGACAAGGTTCTGGCCACGGCCGGCGGCGAACGTCTCAAGCACGAGAAGACGGGCTTCAAGGAGATCGCCATCTTCAAGACGGGCGTAACGCTCTGACGGCGCCATGCTGCGTTCGGCAATACTGATGATTCTGCTCTGCCGGGGCCTTTGGGCCTCGGCAGAGACGGTTTATACCGTCGACTGCAACGGCGGCGGGGATTTCCGGACCATTCAGGAATGCTTCGACGCCCTGCCTTCGAAACCGTCGGAGTGGCGCACGGTGCGGATCATGCCCGGTGTCTATCGCGAGAAGGTGACGCTCGACGTCTACAAGGACAAGGTCCGGATTCTGGGCGATGAAATGGCTGAAACCCGCATCGTCTGGGACGACTATGCCGGCAAAGTCGTCGATGGCTGCGAGCTGACCACCTACGACAGCTATACGATGTCTGTCCGGGCCGACGAGGTCTGTCTGGATTGCCTGACCGTCGAGAACGATGCCGGAAGGGTAGGGCAGGCCGTGGCGCTCGAAACCCGCGGCGACCGCATCCATCTGTATCATTGTGCGCTCATCGGCGATCAGGACACCTTTTTTGCCCGCGGCTACGTTTCGCGCGTGCATGTCGAGAATTGCCATATCGAGGGAACCACCGATTTCATCTTCGGCCCTTCGATCGTGCTGTTCGAGTGTTCGACGATCCATTGCAAGGCCGACAGTTTCATCACGGCGGCCTCGACCACCGAGCGTAACGAATACGGATTCGTCTTCTCCTGCTGCCGTGTGACGGCGGCCGAAGGGGTGACGCGGGTTTACCTCGGGCGTCCGTGGAAATCCACGGCCCGCACCGTGTGGCTGGAGTGTGAATTTCCGGCGGCGATCCGTCCCGAGGGGTGGCGCGACTGGCACGACGCGGCGCGCAAGGGCGACGTGTACTATGCCGAATGGCGCTGCGAGGGTCCCGGCGCCGACCGTTCGGGCCGCGTGGCGTGGTCGCGGGAGCTGACCGACGCCGAGGCCGACGTTTACGACAACCGGCGTGTCTTTGCCAAAAAGACCGGCTCCGAACAGTTCCGCGACGACTGGGAAGGCGGCGCGGAATGGACAGCCCGATAAGCCTTATTTTTACGGTATCACCCCTGCCGGAAGTATCTCCGGCAGGGGTGATTTTCATTCGGGGACACTTCTTCCGTGCCGGCGGCCGGTTCCGGAAGCCTTACGCGATCTTGTCGTAGATGGTTTTCAGCCGGCGGGTCATGAAGAACTGGATCACCCCGCGCAGGAACATGTAGAGCGTGAAGGCCAGCCAGAGGGCGTTGTTGCCGATCAGCGGGTAGCAGGCGTAGTAGATGGCGAAGTAGGCCGCCGTGGCCCAGAACATCGAGTCGCGCATGACGCGCGTTTCGGTGGCCCCGACCATGATGCCGTCCATGATGAAGGGCATGGCCGAGGCGATCGGGATGAGGATGATCCAGACGATGTAGCGGCCCGCCAGTTCCTCGATCGTCCCGGCGTTGGGCGCCGAGTGGTCTATGAACACGCCCACCAGGTCGCGCCACCAGACGAGGTAGATGCCCACGAAGACCACCGATACGAGCGTTCCCCAGGCGATGCACCTCCGCAGGCAGTCGCGCAGCGACACGCTGTCGCGGGCGCCGATGAAACGTCCCGTGAGCGCCTCGGCGGCGTAGGCGAAGCCGTCGTTCATGTAGGAAAAGAGCGTGAAGAGTTGCAGCAGCAGGGTGTTCACGGCCAGCAGCGCGGGGTCGTCCATGCGCGCCGACGCCCCGGTGAAGAAGGTGTAGACCGCGACGATGCAGAACGTGCGCAGGATGATGTCGCGGTTGATGATGAAGAACGTCTTCAGCGGTTTGAAGTCCAGCACCTCCGACCAGTCGATCCCGGTGAGGATCGGACGGTATTTGACCGCGAGCAGCAGTGCCGAGAGCACCACGCCGGTCCATTGGGCGATCACCGAGGCGTAGGCGATGCCCACGATGCCCATGTCCATCCCGAAGGCGAACCAGAGGCTGCAAAGGATGTGCACGACGTTGACCGTGATGGCCGTCAGCATGGGGAATATGGCGTTCTGCATCCCCGTGAACCAGCCGTTGAAGCCGAAGAGCACGATGCCCGCCGGCACGGCCCAGATGCGGGCGTAGAAGTAGTCGCGGGTCATCTCGCTGCCGTTCATGGCCCAGAGGGCCAGTTCTCCCGCGGGGTATTGGAGCAGGATCATCAGCACGCCCATCACCGCCGATACCGACAGCGCGCGGGCCAGCATGTTGGTGCACTCGCGGAAATCGCCCGCGCCGAACGCCTGGGCCGTCAGCCCGCTGGTTCCCATGCGCACGAACGAGCAGTTCCAGTAGATGAAGTTGAAGATCGAGACGCCGATGGCCAGCGCACCGATCGTGGCGGCGGAGTCGGCTCCCCAATGTCCGGCGATGGCGGTCGATACGATGCCCATCAGCGGCACGGTGATGTTCGAGACGATATTGGGGAGCGCGATGCGCAGTATTTCGCGGTTCATGTTCATAACGCAGGATCGGGTGTCGCAGCCGATGCCGGGCGCCGCAGGGTTCCCGCCGGAATGCGGCCGGTCATCGGGGAGTTAATTTTCGGCAAAGATACGGCAAAAGCGGGCGTTTTGTCGCCCTTCGGCGCAATTATTCCCAAAACGGTTGAAATCGGGCACGTTATGTGTTATAATCCGGAAAAATGGATTACCTTTGCCGGGTAAGAACCCGGCTCGGACGGGCTGCGCCCGGCATAACGCGCGTGAACCCGGTCGGCACGTCCCGGTCTCTGCCCGATAATTTATTAGACGAATAGAAAATGAAAGATCCTAAAAACGACTCGACCCCGGTGCTCGAACGCTTCGGACGCGACAAACGCAAGCGCACCGTAGTGGCTACGGCGGAGCGTGTCGAGCGTCGCCCGCGTTTGCAGCGTGATGCCGCCGATTCGGAGCAGCCCTCCTTTGAGAACAGGCCCGAACGCCGGGCTTCGTATAACCCCCATTTCACGGCCGACAACCGTCCGGCTTTCGAGAAGCCGCATTACGGCGGCAAACCCCGCGGGGAGGGCGACCGCCCGCACCGCCAGTATGACGACAAACCGCGGCAGTACGGTGACCGCCCGCGTCAGTATGACGATAAGCCGCGTCCCTATGGCGACCGTCCGCGTCAGGACGACGACCGTCCGCGGCGTTCCTTCGGCGACAAACCCCGCTACGATAACGACCGTTCCCGCAACGACGAGGAGCGTCCTCGCCGCAGTTACGGCGACAAGCCGGCCTACGGCGAGAAGAAATTCGGCCCCAAGAAGTTCGGCGACAAGCCCTACGGTGAGAAAAAATTCGGCGAGAAGAAATTCGGGGATAAGAAATTTGGCGACCGGAAGTTTGTCGACAAACCCTTCAAACCCGCCTACAAGAAACACGACGACAAACCGGCGCCGTATCCGAAATTCAATCCCGAGAAGCAGACGGGCGAGATGCGCCTGAACCGTTTCATCGCCCAGTCGGGCATCTGCTCGCGCCGCGAAGCCGACGATTTCATCACGGCGGGTGTCGTTTCGGTCAATGGCGTGATTGTCACCGAACTGGGGACCAAGGTGCTGCCGACCGACGAAGTGCGGTTCAACGACGAGCCGGTGCAGGGCGAGAAAAAGGTCTATCTGGTGCTGAACAAGCCCAAGGGCTACGTCACCTCGCTCGACGATCCCCATGCCGGAAAGACGGTCATGGAGCTGGTCGAAGGCGCCTGCACGGAGCGCATCTATCCCGTGGGGCGTTTGGACAAAAACAGCCTCGGGCTGCTGCTGTTCACCAACGACGGCGACCTCACCAAACAGCTTACGCATCCTTCTTACAGGAAGAAGAAAATCTACCAGGTGACGCTCGACAAACCCCTGACGCGCGCCGACATGGACCGCATCGCCGAGGGCGTCACGCTTGAGGACGGCGAGATCTTCGCCGACGAGATTTCCTATGTCAAGGAGAACAAGCAGGAGGTGGGGATCGAGATTCACTCGGGCCGCAACCGCATCGTGCGCCGTATTTTCGAGTTTCTGGGTTACACCGTGACCAAACTCGACCGCGTTTACTATGCGGGTCTCACGAAGAAGAACCTCAAGCGCGGAGCGTGGCGGTTCCTGACCCGCGAGGAGGTGGAGCGGCTGAAATCCGGCCAATACGAGTAATTTCGATGACTGCGGCGCACCTGCCGCACATTCCTCAAATCCCCGAATGGGACGTACCTCGAGTACTACCCATCCGGGGATTTTTCACGATGCACGGTATATGCACCGCACGGATCGAGAACCGATGAGGATGACGGGTTAATACAGTTCGATGAACTCGTAGGTGTTGCCGACGGCGGCGAGGTATCGCAGGAACTCTTCGCGCGCGATGACCACCGTCGCGCGGTTGTCGTTGGGGTGGAACGAATAGGCGGGGCAGTCGCGCAGGTGGACGTCGAGGAACAGGTGGACGTGGTTCTCCGGGTCGTTGATCAGCCCGAAGGGCGATACCGAGCCGGGACGCAGTCCCAGCCAGCGTTCCATGCGCTCGGGCGAGGCGAACGACAGCTTGCCCTGCCGCAGGCGGGCTTCGAGGTCGCGGATGGCCAGCGACCGCTCCGAATCGAAACACACGAGGTAGTGGCGGTCGCCCTTGTGGTTGCGGAAGAAGAGGTTCTTGCAGTGTTTCGAACCGTCGTCGCGCCACCATTGGCGGGCGATTTCGATGGTCGGGGCCTCGGGGTGCTCGTACCACTCGTAGCGGATGCCGCGGGCGTCGAGAAAGTCGAAAACAGGTTGTTTGCGGTCCATGAATCAAGCATTGAAACGTCCGCGCAGGCGCAGCGATGACCTGCGCAGCGCGATTCGGAAATAGAGGAGCGTGCGGCACTCCCTTCCCTTCAGAATGCGGTCGAGCAGCGGGCGTTTCAGCAGCGGATGCCAGCGGGGCGTGTAAGTCTCCGCGCCGAACAGTTCCGGGCGGGCGGCAATGGTCCCGAGGACGTTCAGGCGGTCGCCGAAGCGGATGTTGTTTGCGGCCCGGAGCAGCGTGTCCCGGACGAGGTTCTGCCGCAGGGCGAAGAGATAGGCCTCGTCCGTGATGCCGAAGCGTTGGGCCAGCTGCGGGATGAAGCGGTCGAGCCGCTCGGCGGCCTCGACGAGTGCGCCGGCCGGCATGGGCCGTGTGCTGAGCGTGTTCCGCCCGCGGCGCATGTAGTGCATATGAACGCCGCTGCGCCAGATGACCGACTGCATCCGGCTGATGCAGGTGAAGAAGAAGAGGTGATCTTCGCGGGAACAAAGGTGTTCGATGAAGCGGATTCCGAGGCGGCGGAGCGTCTCCGTGTGGTAGAGTTTGCAGACGCTGCACCCGTCTTGCAGGAATCGCTGGCTCATTGCCGCCGAAGGGTCGTCTCCGATGGTGAAAGCCGTATCCTCGTAACCGAACAGAATCTGGTTCGGTTCCGGCGGCTCGGCCTCCGAGAAGTCGAGCAGGATGCCTTGTATGACGATCGTTCCGGGTTCCGGCGCCGGACCGCGGAAAAATTCGGCCAGAAACTCCTTTTCGGCCCAGTCGTCGGCGTCCATGAAGGTGATGAAGCGTCCGCGGGCGGCGTCGATGCCCGCATTGCGGGCCGCCGAGACCGACGCTTCGTCGAGCGTCAGGGTGCGGATGCGTCCGGGGTGTTCCGCGGCGTAGCGGGCGCAGCGCCCCCGCGAATCGTCCGACGAGCCGTTTTCGACCAGGATGAGTTCGAAATCGGTGTAACTCTGGGCCAGCAGGCTCTCCACGCATGCGCCGAGGTGGGACGCTGCATTGTGGACCGGGATTACGACAGTGAGGTTGGGTTCGGGCAGGGACATCGGCTATTGGTTATTTGAGGTGTAGAAATCCCGGATGTTGCGCGCGATGCACTCCACGAGTATTTCGATCGCCTCGACGGGCGACCAGGCGTTGTGGGGCGAGAGCAGCAGGCGGTCGGGTTCGCGGACCGAGAGCAGGGGATTGCCCGGTTCGAGCGGTTCGTGCGTGAAAACATCGAGCCCGGCTCCGGCCAGCTTCCCTGCGTCGAGGGCCGCGGCCAGCGCCGCTTCGTCCACGATGCCGCCGCGCGCCACGTTGACGAGGATGGCCGAAGGCTTCATCAGCGCCAGTTCGCGCGCGCCGATCAGGTTGCGCGTGCGGTCGGTCAGCGGGGCATGGATCGACACCACGTCGGCCCATCGGAGCAGGTCGTCGAGCGGCTTTTCGGGATAGGGTTCCTCGCGCACGACGCCCGAGGTCGAGGCGTAGGCGATCTGGCATCCCAGCGCCTCGGCGACGCGGGCGACGTTGTGGCCGATGTTGCCCAGCCCGACGATGCCCCATTTCGAGCCGTAAAGCTGGTGGGTGGTGCGCCCGAAGTGATATTGCAGGGGCGATCCGGCATACGCGGTCTTGACGTAGCGGTCGTAATAGACCACCTGCCGCCGAAGACCGATGGCCGCGCCGATGGTGGTCTCCGTCACGGCGTGGGTCGAGTAGCCCACGGCGTTCTTCACCGTGACGCCCTGTTCGGCCGCGGCGTCGAGGTCGATGTGGTTCATGCCCGTTGCCGCCACGCAGATCAGCCGCAGGCGGGGAAGCCGGCGGAGGGTTTCGCGGCTGAAAACCACCTTGTTGGTGATCACCGCGTCGGCTTCGCGGCAGCGGCCGATGACCTCCTCGCGGGCCGTGGTCCGGTAACCCGTGTAATTGCCCAGCGCGCGGATGGCCCCGAGGTCGGCGCCTCCGAGGCTGTACTCGTCCAGAAATACGATGTTCGGTTGCATATCCTTTGTGTTTTTTAAATTACGTTCGGCAGCGCGGACTTGGTTCCCGCATGCGAATCCGGTCCGCCGTCCTTGCAAGAGGGCTTTCAGCCCTTCAGTTCTCCGATCAGGCCGCGGATGACCACCGATGCGCATCCGATTCCGAACAGCGCGGGGATGTAGGAGATCGTCCCGACGTTCGACTTCTTGTTCAGCTCCTCGCAGAGGATCATGGCTCCCTCGCGCATCGGCTCGGGCGAGAATACGGCCCGGAACCCCTTGCGGATGCCGATTTTGTGCAGCCGCTTGCGCAGCATGTGGGCCAGCGGGCAGTGGTGGGTCTTCGAGATGTCGGCGATTTCGAGTTTCGTGGGGTCGGTCTTGGCCCCGGCGCCCATCGAGCTGACGAGCGGAAGTCCGCGCTCCAGCGAGGCGGCGATCAGCGCCAGCTTGGGCGAAAGGGTGTCGATGGCGTCCACCACGTAGTCGTAGCGCGCGGCGTCCAATAAGATATAGGTCTCCTCGTCCTTGATGTACTTGCCGACCACCGAGAGTTCGATCTCGGGGTTGATGTCGCGCAGGCGTTCGGCCAGCACCTCGGCCTTCGGGCGGCCGACGGTCGAGTGGAGGGCCACCAGCTGGCGGTTGATGTTGGTCGCGTTCACCGTGTCGGCGTCGGCAACGGTCATGCGTCCCACGCCCGCCCGGGCGATCATCTCCGCGGCGTAGGCCCCCACGCCGCCCAGCCCGACCACGAGCACATGGGCGTTGCGCAGCAGGTCCAGTTTCTCGCTGCCGAGCAGCAATTCGGTTCTTTCCAGCCAGTTATCCATGCCGATTCTCAAATATTCGTTCGTAGTTTGCCAGCGTCGCCCGTTGCAGTTCCTCCACCGGCACTCCTTTCGCCTCCGCCGCCCGGGAGTAGATTTCCGCAATGGACACGGGACTGTCGTCGGTCTCCAGAAAAAGCTGCGAAAGAGGCGTCTCGCGCAGCGCCGCCAGGGTCTTGGGCGATGCGAAAGCGCGCTCGCCGAACGAGAGGTAATAACCTTTCGCCAGCGCCTGCCGCGCCTGCTCGGGCGAGCCGATGAAGCCGTGGAAAATCACGGCCCGGGGTTCCGAAGCCGCCAGGCAGCGCATCAGCGGCTCGAAAGCCTTCACGCAGTGGAGCACCACGGGAAGTCCCCGCTCGCGGGCCAGCCGCAACTGGGCGCGCAGCGCCTCGAACTGCACTTCGCGGGCGGGACCGTGCACGAAGTCAAGCCCCGTTTCGCCCACGGCCTGCGCCCCGCCGAGACGCTGGCCGAGCGTTGCGGCATCCTGCGCCGCGGCGTCCCACGGGTGCACGCCCGCCGTGCGGAGTTCGATCCCCGAACCGGTCGGGCGATGGGTGTGTATGTTGACGTAGGGGAGCATCCGGACTGCAAATGTAGGAATTTTAACGGGAGCATTGCGAATTTGAAGCCAATTTTTTAACCTTCGGTCCCGGCTGCCGGCCGGCGTTCGGCCGGGGTGCTTTCCGGCGGCTGTTTCCGCTTCGTATTCTTTCGATGTTCTTTCGCATCGTAAGCATTCGTAAGGCCTTTATTTTGTCCCGAAAGCGGACACTTCAAATCTTAATTAAATTTAAGAAATAATGGTTTGTGCATAGGAAATTTCGGGAAAAAATTCGTACTTTCGCACGCGAATTAATTGTTAGCACACTAACAGCCGAACTTAAATTCCAAACATAACAATCAAAATCATTAACCATGTCGAAAATCATTACACTACGCAAGGGTTTAGACATCAATCTGGTGGGCAAACCCCAGGAGTCGCTCGCGGACGCGCCGCAGGCTTCGGAGTATGCCCTCTCGCCCCTCGATTTCGAGGGCGTGACTCCCAAGCTGCTGGTTAAGGAGGGCGATCGGGTGAAAGCCGGCACGCCGTTGTTCTTCAACAAGTACAACGAACGCGTGCTTTTCACGTCGCCCGTCAGCGGTACGGTGGCCGCCGTCAACCGCGGAGAGAAGCGCAAGGTCCTCTCCGTGACGGTGACTCCTGACGCCTCCCAGGAGTACGAGGAGTTTGAGAAGACCGACCTCGGGTCGGCTTCGCGCGAGCAGATCGTCTCCCTGCTGCTCCGGTCGGGTCTCTGGCCGATGATCGTGCAGCGCCCTTACGGCATCATCGCCGATCCCAGCGACACGCCGAAAGCGGTCTTCATCTCCGCCTTCGACTCCGCGCCGCTGGCCCCGGACTACAATTTCGTGCTGAAAGCCGAACAGAAGAACCTCCAGACGGGTATCGACGTGATGCGCAGGCTCACTCCGGGCAAGGTGCACCTCTCGGTGCGCGCCAAGGCCGAAGGGCAGATGCCCTCGATCAAGGGCGCCGAACTCCACACCTTTGCGGGCAAACACCCCGTCGGCAATGTCGGCGTGCAGATCCACCATGTGGACCCGGTGAACAAGGGCGAAGTGGTGTGGACGGTCAACATCCAGGACCTGGCCATCATCGGCCGCCTGTTCAACGAAGGCCGTGTCGACATGACGAAGATCATCGCCGTGGCCGGTTCGGAGATCGAGCGTCCGCAGTACGTCCGCATCGTGGCGGGCGCCCGGGTCGATTCGATCCTCAAGGGCAACGTGAAGAAGCAGAAGGAGGGCGACAGCGTGCGCATCATCTCGGGCAACGTGCTCACGGGCACGAAGACCCCGGCCGACGGCTTCATCGCCTTCTACGCCAATCAGCTGACCGCAATCCCCGAAGGCGACAAGTACGAACTGCTGGGCTGGGCGATGCCCCGTTTCGGGAAGTTCTCCGTGTCGCGCGCCTATTTCTCGTGGCTCTGCCCGAAGAAGGCCTACAACCTCGACACCAACATGCACGGCGGCGAACGCCCGTTCGTCGTGACGGGGCTTTACGAGCGGTACCTGCCGATGGACATTTACCCGATGTACCTGCTGAAGGCGTGCCTCGCGGGCGACATCGACAAGATGGAGAACCTCGGCATCTACGAGGTCACCGAAGAGGACTTCGCGCTGTGCGAGTTCGTCGATCCTTCGAAGATCGAGATTCAGCAGATCATCCGCGACGGTATTAACTTAATGATCAGGGAGGCTTAAAGATGGGACTTCGTAAATTCATGGACAATATCAAGCCCACCTTCTCCAAGGGAGGCAAGCTGGGCTTTCTGGAGTCGACGTTCGATGCGTTCGAAACGTTCCTCTTCGTACCCGACACCACGACCTCGAAGGGCGCGCACATCCGCGACTGCAACGACATGAAACGTACGATGATCATGGTCGTCGCGGCGCTGATGCCGGCTTTTCTGTTCGGTTGCTACAATACGGGCATCCAGGTCGGACTCGAAGGCTTTGAGGCCTTCTTCTACGGACTGGTCCGCGTGCTGCCGATGGTCTGCGTTTCCTATATCGTGGGTCTGGGCATCGAGTTCGGGTTCGCGCAGGCGCGCGGCCACGAGGTCAACGAGGGTTTCCTCGTCACGGGTCTGCTGATCCCGATGATCTTCCCGGTGTCGACGCCGCTCTGGATGGTCGCGCTGTCGACGGCTTTCGCCGTGGTCTTCGGCAAGGAGGTCTTCGGCGGTACGGGCATGAACGTCTTCAACCCCGCGCTGCTGGCGCGCGCCTTCGCCTTCTTCGCCTACACCCCTTCGATGTCGGGTGAGACGGTGTGGTACTCCGACTGGACGATGATGGGCGCGCAGGTCGACGGCATCACCGGCGCCACGGCCCTCGAACAGCTCGGCACGACCGGCGCGATGAACTTCTCGCCGCTGGACGCCTTCCTGGGCTTCATCCCCGGATCGTTCGCCGAGACTTCGACGCTGGCCATCCTTCTCGGCGGCGCCATCCTCCTGTTCACGGGCATCGCCTCGTGGCGCACGATGGTGTCGGTGTTCGTCGGCGGACTGGCGATGGGCTACCTCTTCCAGGCGCTCGGCGTGACGGCCTATCCCGCCTGGTATCACCTGATCGTCGGCGGCTTCGCCTTCGGTGCGGTCTTTATGGCCACCGATCCCGTGACTTCGTCGCAGACCGATACGGGCAAGTACATCGTCGGCCTGCTGACCGGTGCGCTGGCCGTGCTGATCCGCGTGGTCAACCCGGCCTATCCCGAGGGCATGATGCTTTCGATTCTCTTCATGAATGCGCTGGCGCCGCTGGTCGACTACTACGTGGTCGAGGCCAATATTTCGCGCCGCAGGAAACGTGTCAAACTCGCAAAATAGGGGAGATAAGCTATGGCAACGAAAAAATTCAAATGCAACGTCTGCGGCTACATCCACGAAGGAGACGCCGCGCCCGCTAACTGCCCCGTCTGCGGAGTTCCCGCCTCGGAATTCACCGAGCTGAAGCCGGAGAAGAAGGGCCTGCTGAGCGACAAGAACGGCAACGCCTATATTATTATGTACTCGACGGTGATGGTCGTCGTCGTGGCCACGCTGCTCGCGCTGGCCGCGCTGGGACTCCAGAAACGTCAGTACGAGAACGAACTCAACGAGAAGAAGCACGCCATCCTCGCGTCGCTGTCGGCCGGGGACCGGTCCTACGACGAGTTCATCGACGCCTATGTCGTCGACAAGGACGGCCGGCGGATCGACGGCGAGGATGTCTTCGCCCTGCTCAACGACCTGCCGGGGACCTTCGGGGCGGGCAAATTCCCGATCTTCGAGGCCCGGGACGGCCGCGTGGTCATTCCCGTGACCGGGATGGGTCTCTGGGGTCCCGTCTGGGGCTATGTGGCTCTCGAGAAGGACATGAACACCGTCGCCGGCATCATCATGGCCCACAAGGGCGAGACCCCGGGTCTCGGCGCCGAGATCGCGACGCCCAAGTACCAGGCCAATTTCGTCGGCAAGACGATCTTCGAGGGCGACAAGTTCGTCTCGGTGACGCTCCGTAAGGGCGGCGCCAAGGACCCCGCACACGAGGTGGACGCCATTTCGGGCGGTACGAAGACCTCGGACGGCGTGACGGCGATGCTCTACAACAGCCTGGAGAACTACCTGCCCCTGCTGGAGGCCAAGCGCGGCGCTGCGGCCCCCGCTCCGGCCGAAGTGTCTAACGAAGAAAACGTAGAAAACAATGAGTAAGATGGAAAAAGAGCCTTTGTTTTCGGCAAAGAACCTCAAATACCTGACCGGCCCCTTCTCGGCGAACAACCCGGTCATCGTGCAGATCCTCGGTATCTGCTCGGCGCTGGCCGTCACCGTACAGCTCAAGCCCGCCATCGTCATGGCACTCTCCGTGACAGTCGTCACGGCCTTCTCGAACCTGGTGATGTCGCTGCTGCGCAACGGCGTTCCCTCGCGCATCCGCATCATCGTCCAGCTGGTGGTCATCGCCGCGCTGGTGATCCTCGTCGACCAGGTGCTCAAGGCCTTCGTCTACGAAGTCTCGAAACAGCTGTCGGTCTACGTCGGACTGATCATCACCAACTGTATCGTCATGGGCCGCATCGAGGCCTTCGCGCTGGCCAACAAACCCTGGGCGTCGTTCCTCGACGGCATCGGCAACGGTCTGGGCTACGGCCTGATTCTGGTCATCGTGGCCTTCTTCCGCGAGCTTTTCGGTTCGGGCAGCCTTCTGGGTTACCGGATCATTCCCGAGAGCTGGTACATGGCCGAGGGCGGATTCTACGCCAACTGCGGACTGATGCTCTTCCCGCCCATGGCGCTGATCATCGTGGGCTGCATCATCTGGGTGCACCGTTCGCGCAACAAGGATTTACAGGAAAAATAGGAGAATAGCGTATGGAATCATTGAATATCTTTATCAGGTCGATCTTTATCGACAACATGGTCTTCGCGTTCTTCTTCGGCATGTGTTCCTACATCGCCGTTTCGAAGAGCGTCAAAACCGCCCTCGGCCTCGGCGCCGCCGTTACGTTCGTAATGGTGATGACCGTGCCGCTGAACTACTTCCTGTATGAATACGTACTCAAGGCGGGCGCCCTCGCGTGGGCAGGGCTTCCGGACGTCAATCTGGACTTCCTGACCTTCATCGTCTTCATCGCCACCATCGCGGCTTTCGTGCAGCTGGTGGAGATGGCCGTCGAGAAGTTCTCGCCGACGCTTTACAGCCAGCTGGGCATCTTCCTGCCGCTGATCGCCGTGAACTGCGCCATCATGGGCGGCTCGCTGTTCATGCAGCAGAAGGTCGACGGCGGCGAACTGACGTCGCTCTGGCAGACGATCGTCTACGGACTCGGCTCCGGCCTGGGCTGGTGGCTGGCGATCGTGATGATGGCCGCCATCCGCGAGAAGACGACCTATTCGCACATCCCCGCGGCGCTCAAAGGCCCCGGCATCGCCTTCATCATCACCGGTCTGATGGGTATCGCCTTCATGATCTTCTCGGGCATCCAGTTCTAACCTTTAAAAAGAGATTCCGATAAATGACTACAACGATTTTAATTGCGATTGCGGCCTTTTTGGCCATAACGCTCGTGCTGGTCGCACTGCTTCTCTATGCGAAGGCGAAACTGACCTCCTCGGGCGATGTCGTAATCGACATCAACGGCGGCGAGAAGGTCATCACGACCGAAAGCGGTTCGACGCTGCTTTCGACGCTGGCCAACAACAAGGTGTTCCTGCCGTCGGCGTGCGGCGGCAGCGGTTCGTGCGGCATGTGCAAATGCCAGGTGCTCGAAGGCGGCGGCGACATCCTGCCCACCGAGACGGGTTTCATTTCGCGCAAGCTGGCCAAGGACCACTGGCGCCTCGGCTGCCAGGTGAAGGTCAAGGAGAATATGAAAATCCGTGTTCCCGAGGCCGTGCTGGGCGTCAAGAAGTGGGAGTGCACGGTGGTCTCGAACCGCAATATCTCGACTTTCCTCAAGGAGTTCGTCGTGAAGCTGCCCGAGGGCGAGAACCTCAAGTTCCGCAGCGGCGGCTACATCCAGATCGACATTCCGAAGTACGACGCCATCAAGTTCTCGTCGATGGACGTGGACGAGAAGTACCGCGCCGACTGGGACAAGTTCAAGATGTGGGACCTCGTCGCCACCAACCCCGAGCCGACGTTCCGCGCCTACTCGATGGCCAACCACCCGGCCGAGGGCAACATCATCATGCTCAATATCCGTATCGCCACGCCTCCGTTCGACAAGGCTACGGGCGGCTTCATGAAGGTCAACCCGGGCATCTGCTCGTCGTATGTCTTCTCGCGCAAGCCGGGTGACAAGATCACGATTTCGGGTCCTTACGGCGAATTCTTCCTGCCGGACAACCTGCCCGATACGCAGGAGCTGATCTTCATCGGCGGCGGTGCGGGCATGGCTCCGATGCGCAGCCACCTGATGCACCTGTTCAAGACCGAAAAGACCAGGCGTCCCGTGTCGTTCTGGTACGGTGCGCGCGCGCTGAAGGAGGTTCCCTACCTCGACGAGTTCCATCAGATCGAGAAGGATTTCCCCAACTTCAAGTTCAACCTGGCGCTCGACCGTCCCGATCCCGAGGCGGACGCTGCCGGAGTGAAGTATACGCCGGGCTTCGTGCACAACGTGCTCTACGAAAACTACCTCAAGAACCACCAGGCTCCCGAGGACTGCATCTACCTCATGTGCGGACCTCCGATGATGATCGCGTCGGTCGTCAAGATGCTCGACAACCTCGGCGTGCCGCCGGAGAATATCCTCTACGACAACTTCGGCAGTTAGTTTTTCGATTTTATAGGGTATCTTTCGCCCTGCCTTGTCTGCCCCGAATGGGAAATAGGAAACTATGTCCCATCCGGGGCAGTCTGCGTTAGGACAAAATCTGCTCCTCTAAAATCAAAAAACGTACCTGCATCGCTCTGATGCCGAAACGCTTTCTTCGGAGGATATGGCGTTTTCGTTCCGGAATATTGAGGGACATAAACACATTGACAAGCGCTGTACGCTATATAGTATATGGGGCGTATGATTTTGAATATTTAAAATATTTGGAATACGAATATCAAGGCGCATTGTCAATAACCTCTAACCATTGATATACAGAACCTATAATTGAGTATGTTCGGTAGTTAATACCTCTTTTGTATCTTGTTCGAACGGGAGTTTCCGACGCTGTTTGAACTCTTTTTTCAGTATGGCTTTACGGTAGTTTGCCGTGAAGTCGAAATAACGCTTCAGGGGTGATTTCCGGAACTGCCCGTTCAGAATCCGGTAGGCCTGGAAATGCCAGGTGTCCGCAGTAGGAATTGATCACGGCCGGCATTTCCGCGAGTCGTTCGGGCTGCGGCTCTTCCCTTTGGCATTCCCGTTCTAGTTTGCGGATCGCCGCATGGAACATGTTGACGGTTCGTGTGGCCGGATAGTATCGGTGCGGCCTGATGCAGGCCCTTAAGAACAAGACGCCCTTCGAGTAGTGTTGCAGTACGATTTTGTCGGGGTGGAGCGTCAGCTTCAGTTCCGGGAACAAGAAGTCGTTCAGACGCGGGATCAGCCCTCGCAGGTGGTTCCGGAATGCCGAGGCGAAGATCTCACCTTTGCCCGGATACTCCGTAATGAAGCACATGCAGGGCCGGAGGCGGTATGTCCGCTCTCGGATCTGTTCGTGTAACGCGACGAGGTTATGTTCCGGATCCATTTCAAAGGAGAGTTGGCTTTTCGTGTTCTTTTTATGTTTTCTCGCATCGAAATAGGCTTGGAAAATATCGGTTAGCAATTTTTCGGATCCGATATCCATACAGGCAAGAGTGGTTTGAGCCGTGTAAATTCTTGGACGGGGCACACGGGGAAGCCGTCGGAGCGGTTGTTGTTCAACGGGTTGACGCTACCCGAGTTGAAGTTCAGTTTGCGCCCGTTCGTCGTCGAGTTCGGCACCGCCGTCCACGAATAGCCGTTGCCCGTAACGTTGTTCAACGCGCCGGATGTGTTGTTGCGGTAGCCCGAAACCGGGATACAGTAATCGCTTGCTAAATGCAGAGGGGTATCCAACAAGAGTGGGACTATAGGAATGCAACGGCTTGGTTTATCGAGTCGCTACATGTTTGTAGATAGAATAGGTAACGAGAAGGTAACGGTTTATTTTCAGTTAATTGCACGAAAATGCCGTATTTCAAATAGCCTCTTGCAAGATAGGGAAAATCTTCGGGATCGCAAATTCTATTCGATCGAAGAAAAAAATGGCTGAATCAACAAGCTATTGCAATAGTAACTTAAAAATTGAAGGATTTATTTTTTAGATAAGAGCTTTCCAAGCTTTTGAACCATTCCGAAGCCATTCTGCGCAGAATCGCCAACGGAGAACTCGGCAGACCTTCGGCTGAAGAGTTCGCCGCGATGGAAAAGATGCCCATCACGGTGGTGCTGGACAAGGTTCGTTCGACCCAGAACGCCGGGGCCCTTTTCCGCACGGGTGACGCTTTCGCCGTGGAGCAGATCTTCTGTGCGGCATCACCGCCACTCCGCTCAGCCGTGACATCCACAAAACGGCTCTGGGGCCAAGATGACCGCTGCTGTGGAGCAGTATGTCCGCGACGTGAAGGAGTGCGATTTCCCCAACGAGAGGTAACCATCCGAAATAAGCCGCCTTTGACAATTCTATTTTGCGAGCGAACTTTGC